>JGI26339J46600_10000025_pt1 | contig 45103 bp, 53 predicted proteins | sample BogFormECP12_OM1_FD_46600 | JGI IMG/M metagenome (IMG submission 46600) | reverse complement strand
GTTTGCGTGAGAGCCGGATGCGGGAAATCTGCACGTCCGGTTCGACGAGGGGGGAGGTAGTCGTGCCGCTCTGCGGGATCGCTTCCTCCCCTACTCTACCTTTCCATGATTCCATAGCTCGACCAGGTGGTGGAGAAAGAAGCCCAGAGCCGGCCCGAAGTGGTGGAACTGAGGAAGCAACACCAGGGGGTGGGGCCAATGGTGGGACCGGCCTTTGTCCTGACCATCGGCCCGGTGGAACGCTTTAAGCACAGCCGGCAGGTGGTGAGTTACCTGGGGCTGAACCCGCGCGAGTACTCCAGCGGCGGGCACCAGCGGCTGGGGCACATCAGCAAACAAGGCAATGAAATGATGCGTTGGCTGCTGGTGGAAGCAGCGCAGAGTGCGGTGCAGTATGATCCCGAGCTGCACCGCAAATATTAACGCTTGAATAAGGCGCGGTTGCCCGCCGATGGAGTCGCGACAATTTGAAGGGAAAAGCCGCAGACCCCGAATCGGGGTCTGCGCTACCTTGCTACCGACTCTGTTTCTTATTCAAACTGAAGCTCCCGCCCGCTTGATCAGTGCCGCGCCGACGATCAGGCCTGAGGCAAGGAGAAGGACGCTCGATGGCTCGGGAGTGGTAGTGCCGCCGCCGCCACCACCGCCACCGGATCCGGTTCCGGCTACGCAACTGTCGACGTCGATGGTGTTCGTATCCAGCGTCACGGCGCCATTTAGGGCGAAGGCCCTTCCGCAACCGATGGTCGCGCCTGTATTCATCGTTATGCTCGCGTCGGCGAGAATACTCCCATAAAAGTCAGTGGTTGTACCGAGAGTGGCGGAGCTGCCGACCTGCCAAAACACGGTGTCATTTTGGCCGGCATTTATAATGTCGACAGACGAGGCGCTCCCGGTGGTGAGGGTGCTCCCGATCTGGAAAACCACGTCCTGATTGGAAAGGCCCTGGAAGTTGAGAGTAAGCGCTCCTGTCAACTGCGCCGAGGAGTTGAATTTATACACTCCCGGCAAGAGCGTTTGTCCGCCCAGATCCTGGTTAGTCAGGTTGGCATTGGGCGCCAAGCCCGCCAAAACGCCGTAGGCAGTCAGGGCATCAATCTGCGCTTGCTGCGCGACCGCATCCGTGTTGTGTATCGTGCCGTTCACAATCCCCGGAGGAAACCCCGTAATCGAAGTGCCGGGATAAAGGCCCAAGTCCCCGTTGATGACGCTCGGTCCGGTGTTGGTCACCGTCGAGGCGCCCAGGACCGCAAAACTGGCCGAGGTTCCTAAAGCAATGCTGTCGGCATACGATAGGCCGCTGACCGTCAGGAAGCAAAGCAGCAGCGCGGACCTTCTAATCGTTTTCATGATGCTCCTCCCCACCTTGGTTCTCTACCATCGAGAGCGCTTTAGCGTAACGAGAACTTTATAACAGACGTTGAAAGGTCCGGTCAATGGCACGAAGGTGCCATCCGAGAATAGCACAAAGGTGCCAGTTACGGTGCAGCCAACTACCAGCTTTCCGTTGAGAGCCGCGGGCAGTGCAATAGCACGGCCTCAAAGTCATTTTCATGATGGTCCTCGTCAGTCTGGCAGGAATTTCCATTTTCAAATCCTTGTTCTTGGAAAAGCTAACAGGTCGAGACTTGACATGTCTGTTCGATAAACGACACACGGACGACTTTATTCCTGACACTTGTCGTTGAGCCTTCCGCCCCGGCGACCCCGGTCCACTCTCCAAAACTGCCCGCACGCAGCCTCTGTGCCGTTCAACAATTCGGGAAAAGGGGCCCCGTCGATGGCATGAAGATTACAACGGTTCCAATTACAGCGACGTCAACGACCATCTTGGCCGACGAGAGCCGCGGTCCGTGATTTTTCTGCCCGTGGGGTACCTGGTCGGGCTGTTCTCAGGGCGAGTCGCGGGTCCACCGTCTACTGACTTCGGACAGCATTCCTCCAACTGTCGCTCAGGACGGTAAGCGAAAGCCGAACCGGTACAGGGGACTGGGGGCAGGGGACGGAGGATGGATGCGTCATATCGCGGGTCAGACGCCATCTTGAGGGCGAGACGAGGGAAGCGATCACATTACTTATTGGCGTTCCATACGTACAAAAAGCTGCCGTCGCTGGCGGTCGCAACATTGCGCCCGGCTTTCCGAGTGGCACGATTCAGGGCTGAACGTACCTTCTCCTTGCTTTCCGCCAATTCTGCCAAGGGTACTTTGAGGGCCGAACCCTGCTTCAATTCGTCGAGATCCCTGAGGATTGCGGAAACAATCTGCTTGTGCTTCCCGTTTCTCCCTTGCGGGACGTCCACTTGCAGCATCGTCTTGAAATGGGCTGAGGCTTTGTCGGTCCGAAGATTCATAGGCATCTTTGCGCCTCCTAAACCTTAAACTATCGTGACGCAAGCATATCTCAACCTAGCGACAACTGCAAGTAAAAACTTCGAACCGTTAAAAGGCCGGGTCGGCGCCGCCGACTAACCGCCCCTCGGAGTGGGCTACAAGTACCGTTGAGTCAGCAGGGTAGCCGCACTAAAGCGCAAGTAAAAGATTTCCAAAAGATCTAACCCGTATCCATTGTGGCCTGCTACGATCTTTACGGAAAGAGAAAGAGGAATGGCCATGCCCAAATCGAAAAAGCCGAAAACACACTTCGAGCAGGTTCCGTTGGCGACACTCAAGGACATTATTGCTGCGGAAGAAATCGCGGACGCCGAAGCGGACGGAAACGAAGCGACGGTTGAGACTCCGGCAAAATGAAGCGAGCCGTGTTCCCCCTCTTCGGGTCAGCCGTGGTGAAGGGGCTGTTGCAGCACAAGAAGGAGGTTGTGATGGCGCTTGAGAAGAGCCAGCCTAAGGTTGTTACGGCGAATCAGAAGGGCCCGCCCGTCGATTGGGAAGCCTTGCTGGCGGTAATTCCGCGGGGGAAGACGATTATCGAATATGGCGCGAACCGCACCATCTACAACCAGGGAGATCCTGCGGACGCGGTGTTCTTCCTCCGCCGCGGCAAGGTGAAGCTCACCGTAACTTCCAAGCAGGGCAAGGAAGCGATCGTCGCCATTCTGGGCCCCGGCGAGTTCTTCGGGGACGGGTGCCTCGCCGGTCAGCCGTTGCGTGTGTCGGCGGCGGTGGCAACCACCGATTGCAGCCTGGCCAGGATTGAGAAGCCGCAGATGGCGCGCATGCTCCACGAACAGCACGACGTCTCGGAATTGTTCGTCACCCATCTGCTTTCACGCAACATCCGCTACGAAGAGGACCTCGTGGACCAACTTTTCAACTCGAGCGAGAAACGCCTGGCTCGCATCCTCTTACTCCTGGCTCATTTTGGCAAGGAAAGCAGGGTCGAAACTATCCTTCCCAGCATTAATCAGGAGAGTTTGGCCCAAATGGTGGGCACCACCCGTTCGCGGGTGAGTCATTTCATGAATAAGTTCAGGGAGCTGGGCTTTGTCGATTACGACGGCGGTGGCGCGTTGACGGTGAATAGCGGCCTTCTCAGCGTGATCCTGCGCGACTAGTGTCAGTCCCACTTGGTTTAAGTCTGTGCCCCGCCCAATCTGGGTCCACTACGACCATCGACGAGGAATTGACGATTGGAAACCAGGATTTGGCTTCCGTCTTCTCTTCCAATCGGCAATCTGCAATCGGCAATTTCCCCGGTCCCGCACCTTGGTTCCCCCCATGACTTGATGAGCAATTCTGACCGCACGGGTGAGCCGTATTAGACTGACGCGCGATTTACCCTCATTTATAAAGTCATGGTACAAGATTTGGTTGGGGACTGTAGACCTGTGATGGCGCATAAGAAAGATACAGACTGAGGACATTGCAGCCACTAGGAAAAGGCAGCCTGTCGATTGAGAAGCCCTCCCGGTTGGCTTCGCCGCAGGAAAAGGTGCGAACCGCAAAATCTCCGGGCAAGGAGAACTCTTATGGCAAAGGAAGACTTTCAAATCGCGCGGTCGGGCGAACGGACCAATGCTGCCGGGAAGCCGGTAAGCAACAAGGTCCTTCTGTCGATTCCCGACAGCGAGTACTTCGCCATCCGTCCTCACCTGGAATTTCTCAACATGCCTCACTATCTTACTCTTTACGAACCGAACGATCCACTCGAGTTTGCGTATTTCCCGAACGGAGGTATGGTGTCGCTGGTAATTGCGATGAAAGATGGAAGGACTGTTGAAGTAGCTGAGGTGGGGAAGGAAGGGTTTGCGGGGATGCCGGCGGCGGTTGGCATGAAAAGGAGCCAAGTGCGCGAGGTCGTACAAATCGCCGGAAATGGGTTCAGAATGAGAGCTAGCGCATTGCAAAGCCTCTTGCAGTCAACCCCAGAGTTTCAACTGATTCTGACTCGCTACGCAATAGTCCAGGGGCTGCAAATCGCACAAACAGCGGCGTGTAATCGGCTTCACAATATTGAACAACGCTTCGCGCGCTGGCTGCTCGTCACTCAGGACAGGGTGGATTCCGCGACGTTCGCCATCACCCACGATTTCCTGGCGACGATGTTAGGTACGGACCGACCCACCGTAAGCTTGGCAGCCGGTATTTTACATAGGAAGCATGTCATTGTGTACACCCGTGGTGCAGTACAGATTGTGAGCCGCGCGAAGCTGGAAAACTGCGCCTGCGAGTGTTACGGAGCTATCCAACTGGACAGATATGGCGAGGGGCCCTTGCGTCAAGGAAAGACTTTCAAGCCGCGCACTCGCCGGGCGGAAAGGTGAATGCTGCCGCGAGGCCTGTAAGCAAGAAGGTCCTTCTGTCGATTTCCGACAGCGAATACCGCGCAATCCGTCCCCCGCCGGAATTTCCTAGCCTCGCCACACGAATCCACCCTTCACGATCCTGAGTAAACAGCTCGAGTTTGCCTGTTCTCTGAATGCAGGTTTGGTGCCTCTTGCGGTCGCCACAGGAGATGGGAAAACTGTCGAGGCAGATCCTCGGGCGTACTCCAGTCAGTGTTCGATGGCCTACAGACAGAACCTTCCCCGAAGGCTATCATCTGGATCATGATTCAGCATGAAATGAAGTGAAGCCGTTTTCTCTTACTGAACCCTCCGGAGGATTCATTGCAGAGAGGCCGATATGGTGGTGGAGAAGAGTCAGCCTAAAGTCGTCAGGACCGAGGGGAAAGGCCAGGCTACAGTGGTTACGGCGAATCAGAAAAGCCCGCCCGTCGATTGGGAATCGTTGCTGGCCGTCATTCCGAGGGGGAAGACGATTATCGAATATGGCGCGAACCGTACCATCTACAGCCAAGGAGAGCCTGCGGACGCGGTGTTCTACCTCCGCCGCGGCAAGGTGAAGCTCGCCGTCACCTCCAAGCAGGGCAAGGAAGCAATCGTCGCCATTCTGGGCGCCAACGAGTTCTTCGGGGACGGGTGCCTCGCCGGTCAGCCGTTGCGAGTGTCGGCGGCGGTGGCGATCACCGATTGCAGCCTGGCCAGGATTGAGAAGCCGCAGATGGCGTGCATGCTCCACGAACAGCACGGCGTCTCGGAATTGTTCGTTACCCATCTGCTTTCGCGCAACATCCGATACGAGGAGGACCTCGTCGACCAGCTTTTCAACTCGAGCGAGAAACGTCTGGCGCGGATTCTCTTACTCCTGGCTCATTTTGGCAAGGAAAGTAGAGCCGAAACTATCCTTCCCAGCATTAATCAGGAGAGTCTGGCCCAAATGGTCGGCACCACCCGTTCGCGGGTGAGTCATTTCATGAATAAGTTCAGGGAGCTGGGCTTTGTCGACTACGACGGCGGCGGCGCGTTGACGGTGAATAGCGGCCTTCTCAGCGTGATCCTGCGCGACTAGCCTCGATACCGAAGCCCCCGGTAATCACCCCGGTCCAGACTCTAGTTCCCCGTCATAAACCGGATGATCACTTTGACCAGACAGGTGAGCAATTCTGCGCTGCCATGGAAAGAGCAGCGGGAGTACAAGGGATATCGGGTGGCTTGGACCGTGGCGCCTTCAGCGGCATCGAGAAGGGCGGACAGGCAAAGAGCTATTCGTCACGGGGAAAGGCCAGCGTCGGTGGCGGAGCAGCGCGTGGCGGCGGTGGGGGAGGGGCGCGCGGTGGCGCCGGAGCATCCCATGGCGGCGGTGGCGGGCATCATTAATCAAGGCCGTTATGTTCATCGTTAACGAGGATGGAGTAGTGTATCAGAAGGATCCGATCGGAGTGATTCGCGCATATCAAATCGCCAAACGCTATTTCGATTGTCAGCTTGTGCTGGCGGGAGGTGGCGCAACGGACGACCCAGAGGGAGCGCAAGTGTTGGAGGAGGTCCGCGATGTCGCCGGCCCGGATCCGGACATTCATGTCTTGGAGCTTCCGCCCTGGAGCCCCCTCGAAATTAACGCCTTGCAGCGCGGCTCCACGATTGTGATCCAAAAGAGCTTGCGCGAGGGCTTTGGATTGACCGTGGCGGAGGCCTTATGGAAAAGCAAGCCCGTGGTCGCTTCCGCCGTGGGGGGCATCCCCACTCAGGTGATCCACAAGCACACCGGCATGCTGGCGCACTCCGTGGAAGGCACAGCATACCAGGTTCGTTTCCTTCTCTCCCATCCTGATCTTGCCGCCAGGCTGGGCGCTCAGGGCCACCAGCACGTCCGCGAACACTTCCTGATCACCCGCAACCTTCGGCGCTATCTCACCCTGTTCCTGCACCTGCTCGGTTACCACTAGTGTTGTTTAACACATAGGCGGGGTCGGCGCGTTGACGGTGAATAGCGGCCTTCTCAGCGTGATCCTGCGCGACTAGTGCCCTGTCCCCCTTGGTTTACCTCCAAGTCGGTGCCTACGCAATCTGGGTCCGCTACCGCCACCGATAAAGAATGACGATTGCCGATTAGAAAGCCGGATTTGCCTTTCGTCTTCTTTTCACAATCGGCAATCGGCAATCGGCAATTTCCACCCCGGTCCCGCACCGTAGTTCCCCCATTGTCTAGATGAGCAGTTTTGACCATACGGGTGAGCCGTATTGGACTGACACGCGGTTCAAGTCTTTGGTAATCATAACAGTGGGGAGCGTACGCCTGCTATGGTGAATAAGAAAGTCCAACCGCAAGTTATTACGGCCAATAAGAAAACGCAGCCTGTCGATTGGGAAGCCCTCCTGGTTGGCTTTGCCGGCGCAAAGACCGTGGTGGAATACGGCGCGAACCGCAGCGTCTTCCGGCAAGGAGAACCGTCGGACGCCGTGTTTTTCCTTCGCCGAGGCAAGGTCAGGCTGACGGTTACATCCCAGCAAGGCAAGGAAGCGATCGTCGCCAACCTGGGCGCCGGTGAGTTCTTGGGCGAGGGGTGCCTCGCCGGTCAGCCGTTGCGCATCGCTTCGGCTACCACGACCACTGATTGCAGCCTGGCCCGGATTGAGAAGCCGTTGATGACGCGCATGCTCCACGAGCGGCAGGACATCTCGGAATTGTTCGTCACCCATCTGCTTTCGCGAAACATCCGGTACGAAGCGGACCTCGTGGACCAGCTTTTCAACTCCAGCGAGAAGCGCCTGGCCCGGATTCTCTTACTCCTGGCGCATTTCGGCAAGGAAGGTCGAGCTGAGACGGTAACGCCAGGCATCAATCAGGAAAGCCTGGCACGGATGGTCGGCGTAACCCGGGCGCGGGTGAGCCATTTCATGAATAAGTTCAAGGACCTTGGCTTTGTCGACTACCGCAACGGCAGCGGATTGACGGTGAATAGTGGCCTCCTCACCGTGCTCCTGCGCGACTAGCCTTGATGCCGAACCCTCGGGACGCTTTGCCCACGGTCGCAGGCAATGTGCCATTTTGAACACGGTAGTGAGCAAAATGGAACAGACGGTGAAAGGAAGCACGGAGAAAATTCCAAACGGCGCTGGCCCGACTTGGCTACCCCACCCCCCCTCCGCGGGTAGACAACCTCCATGTGAGGTCGGGCCGGCGTCCCTTGGATGACTCGGTACCCGCGGTTTTCCCCCAGCTATCGCGGCCTCGAGAACTCATGGCCGAGCCGGGGCTGAACGTCAACCACACTACCGTTTGCCGCCGGGGGCGGCGGCCGAAAAGGAGTTCATAGCCATGCGGATGTGGGCACTGATGGTGCTGACCACGACGCTCGCGCTGGGGCAGACCAAACCCTCCGATACCGTCCCAAAGTGCCGGCGCATGCTGGACGAGGCCGCGCAAGACAGGAATCCGGACGTTCGCAAAGGCGCGGCAGAGGCCCTGAGCCTGGTGGGGCTGAAAGACAAACCGCTTCAATCTCTCGCCCCGATGCTCGATGACCACGACGTTTCCGTCCGGATTGCGGTGGTTACCACCCTGGGCGACTTCAAGGACAACAGTACCATTCCTCTCTTGAAGAAAGCCTTGAAGGATCCCGTTCCCGAAGTTGACTTCGCCGCCGCCAAGGTGCTTTACCAGCTCCACGACCCGGATGGAGTGCAGTTTCTTCTCGCGGTAGTTGCCGGAGAGTCTAAGGCATCTTCAAGCTATCTCAGCAAAGAGAAACGCAGCGCCTTGCGCTTGTTGCACACTCCCACCAAGCTTTTCACCACCGTCGCCATCGGGGCCGCAGGTTTTGCTCCCGTGCCCGGTCTCGGGTTCGGACTATCTTCGGCGCAAGGCATCTTGTCGGACCCTGATTCTTCGGCCCGCGCCGCCTCTCTGCTGCTGATCGGAAACACGCATGATCCGGCTCTGACGGATGCGGTTGGATCAGCATTGTCGGACAAGGAGTGGTCAGTGCGCGCTGCGGCCGTTCACCTGGTCGCGACGCATCCCTACCCGCAATTCCGGCAGGACTTGGTGACCCTGCTGGACGACAAGAAGGATTCAGTTCGCTTACGCGCCGCCGCCGCCTACATCAGGCTGCAGCGGCGAACCAAGGAGCGGCCGGCGAGGCGAGGCGGCACGACTCAGTGACCGTGTATTACGGCTGCTATGCAGACAATTCACCGCCGAGCCTAAAGTAAAGATTCGCGCTTTGCGGCCAGATCAGCGCGACACGGAATTTTATGAAAGTTGCTGCCGACGGGGAGAAAGGTCGGGAACTGGGCTTGGTTCTAAGGCCGCAGGCTCTGCCTCGGTCCTCCACGCTGAGTTCCGCCAAGGCTCTGATCAATGGGTTTTTCGAATGGTTCGGCGAACTGGGCCTTTTCTCCTGGCAAGTGATGCGGGCCGCAGTGACACCGCCGTTTGAATTCCGCGAGCTTGTCCGGCAAGTCGACGAGATCGGATCGAAATCGCTTCCGCTGGTTGCTTTGGCCGGGGCCGCCATCGGCACTGTCCTCTCCCTGGAAACCCGCGATAGCCTGGTTCGATTCGGAGCCAAGTCATTGCTTCCCGCCGCCGTCGTGTTCTCGATCATTCACGAGATGGGTCCCGTCATCACCGGCTTAGTCGTGTGCGGCCGAGCGGGAGCTGGAATCGGCGCTGAGTTGGGATCGATGAAGGTCACAGAGCAGATCGATGCCATGGAGGCGTCAGCGGTAAATCCCTACAAGCTGCTGGCCGCAACCCGCGTTCTGGCTTGCATCCTGGTACTGCCACTCCTGACCCTCGCCGCCGATTTCTGCGGTGTGATCATGGGTTGGGTCGCTGCCGCCTTGGCTGAGCCAATCTCCTTCCAGCAGTTCATCCATAGCGGCTTCAGCTATTTCAGCTTCAACGATTTTCTGCCGCCAACCTTCAAGACCGCCGTGTTCGGCTTGATTATCGGGATGGTCGCGTGCTTTCAGGGCATGCGGACCGAAGGCGGTACCGAAGGCGTCGGGCGCTCGGCGACGAGTTCGGTGGTGTTGTCGTCGCTGTTTGTGATTCTGGCCGACGTGATCCTGGTGAAACTGATCGTGGTGTTTTTCCCATGAAGGGTTCTTTTTAGTCGTGGTTCTTCATAATTACGATGAGCCATTCCGCGATCTCTTGCGGTTGACCCCCTCACCCCAGCACCTCTCCCCCAACGGGGCGAGTGGAGATTTATTCCTTTTGAGAACTTTCCGCCTGCGCAACGCCGAACCATCGCGGAGGTCGCGGGCGCCCCACTTGTTCCACAAGCTGAGATGAGCACAATTGACCAAACAGGTGTTCAAGTCTATACAGACATTGCGTCAGCCTGACCGTATAAGGGAATGGTGCATGGTTGCGCATCGCCGCCAGCAGCTCTTCGGCGGCGCTCGGATCTTCGAAGGTACCGACGAGGACGGCCACGCTTCGTCGGCTCCGGCCTTGCCTCCGCTGGCGATTGCAGCCCGGACGTCAGGGCCGATCTCATGGAGTGTGAAGTTCGGCGCGGCTGCGCCCGCAGCAAGAGACGACGCACCGGCCACCAGCAAGAAAGGCAACGAGTTTCGAGCGGGTAGGGGAATTTTGGCGCGGCTGAGGCAACCCACGTAGCAATCGGCGATTCCCGCTCTTACCTTCCCGGCGCGAAGCTCATACCACTAACCGAATTCCCAATCTGAAAGAAGGAGACATCATGCCACAAACGCGAGACGCCAAAGGAAGGTTTATGCAGAGTGTTATGGCGGCAGACACGCTTACCGGCGATAAGGTCGTGAACCGTCAAAAAGAGGATCTCGGAACAGTCGAACATTTGATGATCGACGTGGAGAAGGGCCGAGTCGCTTACGCGGTTCTTTCGTTCGGGGGGTTCCTGGGTATGGGTGATAAATTGTTTGCCATCCCCTGGACTGCCCTTACGGTAGACACCGGCGAAAAGCAGTTCGTCCTGGACGTCGATAAACAATTGCTCGAGCACGCTCCCGGTTTCGACAAAGCTCACTGGCCGGACATGGCTGACCACGCCTGGGGGGCCGAGGTCTCCGCCTATTACGGCGCCAAGCCCTATTGGACCTAGAGTCTGGACAATGGCGGGGTATTCCGTATGTGTATGCGCTAACTGCGCAGGCAATCAAAGATCGGCTCCGAATCGAGCCCGAATTGGGTCCATCATCGGAGCGGGTGACGGAAACCCCGCCCCTTGCCGAACAGGCAAGCTTCAATAATTCCAATTCTGCTCTATTTGTGAAATGTATAGCATTAGGCGCTCGTACGGGGATACCGAAAGGGACCGCAGCATCGTGATTGAAAACGTTAAGGAACCGAATAGCGAACCGCCCGTGGTCCTCCGAGGTCTGCGCAAGGCCTTCGGCACTCATAGGGTCTTGAACGGGATTGACTTGGCTGTCGCCCGCGGTGAAACCCTGGCAGTGCTCGGCCGCAGCGGCACCGGCAAGAGCGTCTTATTGAAGATCATCATCGGGCTGCAGAAACCGGACTCGGGTTCGGTGAGCATTCACGGGCAGGAGATTACCCGTCTCAATCTCGACCAGCTCAACGAAATCAGGAGAAAGATGGGGTTCTTGTTCCAGCAGGCCGCCCTCTACGACTCGCTAACAGTGGAGGAGAATGTGGCCTTCCCACTGAAGCACAATACAAAAATGCCGGAGTCCGAGCGGCGGGATCGAGTCAAGGAATTGCTGAAGAGTGTGGGAATGGAAGGCGATCTCGGGAAAATGCCTTCCGATATTTCCGGCGGCATGCAGAAGCGCGTGGGGCTGGCGCGCGCTCTAGCTCTCGATCCCGACATCCTGCTGCTGGATGAACCCACCGCAGGATTGGATCCCATTACCTCCGCCGAGATTGATGAGCTGATTCTCAAGCTGCAAAGAGAACACCACATGGCATCCATCGTGGTCACTCACGATCTGCAAAGCGCCAAGACCATTGCCGATCGGCTGGCACTGCTCAACGGAGGCGACATAGTGATCGAAGGCAGCTTCGAGGACCTTGAAAAGAGTCGCCTCGAGTTTGTGGAAGATTTTATGAGGCGGGACGCGTAGGAGGACATATGTCGAGAGCGGCACGGCTGGGAGCTTTCATCGTTGCGACGTTGGCGGTTTTGGCAGTGGGAATCTTCCTCATCGGTAACAAGCAATACCTCTTCACCTCCACGTATCGGCTCAAGGCGCAGTTCGCTAACGTGGTGGGGTTGGATGTGGGCGGCGACGTGCGGGTGGGCGGCGTTCACCGCGGGACCGTGCAGAGAATCGACTTGCCTCGCAAGCCGGGCGACAAAGTCACGGTGGTGATGGACCTCGACAGCTCGACCCACGAGATCCTCAAGCAGGACTCCGTGGCCTCCATAGAAACCGAGGGTCTGCTGGGCGACGAGTACATGGCGATCTCGTTTGGATCGGCCGGGGCGGCCAACGTGCAGGACGGTGATACCATCGCGAGCATCCCTCCACTTGCAATGTCAGACCTGATGAAGAAGACCGACGGTCTTCTGGATAGCAGCCAGGAAGCCCTCAAGAATGTCACTCAGGCCACGGCGAGCATAAGCTCGATCAGCGCCAAAATCGACCAAGGTCAGGGGACTGTGGGGGCGTTGATCAACGACAAGAAACTCTACAACGACCTTGACCAAACGATGACCGGAATGCGTGACACGGTAGCCCAGGCCCAAGCCGGGGTCACTGACTTTCAGGAGAATATGGAAGCAATGAAGCACAATTTCTTCCTGCGCGGTTATTACAACAATCGTGGTTATGAAGACTCCGCTGAGCTGACGAAAGACGCAGTCGCACGCCTGCCCCAAAGCACACCCCTGAAGACGTTCACGTTCCAAGCCAGGGACCTTTTCGGCAAGGTGGACAACGCCAGGCTGAAAAACCAGAAGTCTTTAGGCGCTGCCGGCGACTTCCTGGCTGACAACGACTTTGGGCTTGCCGTGGTGGTGGCGTATAGCAGCATGGAAGGAGACACCGGAAAGAACTTGGTGCTGACACAGGGCCGCGCCCTGGTGGTCCGCGAGTACCTCGTCGAAAACTTCGGTTTCGATGATCGACAGATCAAGACCCTGGGGTTGGGGAAAAAGAGTGGGACGAGTCCTGAAGCTGGCTGGGGCGCCATCGAGATCGTGGTTTACCCAACCGGCACCGAGATTCCCCCCGAGAAGCAGCCGTAGAACAGCCGTTCATCCGAGAGTACCCTCACATCAGCCGGTTCGCGAACCTCCCGCTACCGAAACCACAATGCGTCGGGCCACCAGCGACCAGAAACAACCCGCCACGTCCTGTATTGTAGCCTCTTACGCTTGCTTATTCGGACTCTACCGCGTCGGGTTGCGGGGCTGAGCCGTTTTGACCAATGTTCTGAGCCGTACTGAACTGATACTCCTTCCATGGAACGGTATAACCAGAATGTCTGCAACCGACCTGTCGCCAGGTGAGAGGCGCCATGCAAGTTGAGTTCGAGGCAACTCTTATGAACCATCTCGCCAGAGTTACAGACATCGCAGTTCTGGTTTCCCTGGTGCCCAAGTCCAGGCTAGGCACTTATCATAAACGGAATGAGCAATTGTGACCAAACACGTGAGCCGTACTGAACTGACGCGGAATAAGGCTCAAGGCTATAACAGAAAGCGGGTCGAAGGTTTAGCCAGAGGCAGATGATCCCTTTCTGGAAACGGAAGGCAAAAGTCGAAAGGGCGGCTGGGAAGATTCAAAGGAAAATCGGCCAGGTGGGGAGAGCGCTGGAACAATAGTAAGAGGGATTGCGCTCACTCAACCGGCATTGACGGCTCCTAGACGAAAGTCAGGGAGTGGTACACAAACTGGAGGTTGATCATGGACATAACAGCATTGAGCACTACAGAATTAGCCTTAATCATCGGTCTTGCCGTGATTGTGGTTGCTGGAATCGTCGGGTGGGTTGTTCTCCGAAAGCGCCGCACGGCAAGACTGCGCGCGCAGTTCGGTGGCGTTGAGTACGCCCGCGCCGTGAAGGAAGGGGGGAGCCGGCGGCATGCGGAAACCGGGCTCGACGAGCGCAAAGAGCGAGTCGAGGCTCTCCACATCCGGCCGCTCGGGATGGGTGATCGTGCGCGCTTCGTGGAGTCCTGGCGCAGGGTCCAGGCGCGGTTTGTTGACAGCCCCGGAGGCGCGGTATCCGAGGCCGACCAACTGCTGGCCGATGTGATGTCCACGCGCGGCTATCCGGTAAGTGACTTCGAACAACGGGCGGCAGATATCTCCGTGGATCATCCGAAAGTCATGGAGAATTACCGAACCGCTCACGCCATCGCGCTTCGGCAGACGCGGGGGCAAGCCAGCACAGAAGAGCTGCGTCAAGCCATGATTCATTACCGGACACTCTTTGAAGAGCTGGTCGGCGAGCCGGAGATGGCCCGTGCGGCGACGACTGCGGCCTGAACTCGCTTCGCGCAAACGAGCGGCCGAAACTCCGCCGTCAGTGGGATGGTTGGAGAGAAGCCTCGGGAAATGGTAGTGCCGGCCCCTAGTCCGACAGTTCTGAACGGGAACATCGGACACGCCGGTCGAGGATGTAACGACAAAAAGGAGCTCGAAATGAAAAGACTTACTCTGGTTTTTCTGGTTCTGACGTTTTGTGCGTCGGCATTCGCCGGCGACAAGAACAAGGGCAACGACAGCCAACTGCAAAAGGCCACCAACGTTCTCAACGAGATCATGGGGACTCCCGACAAGGGCATTCCTGATGAGTTGATGGAGAAAGCGGTCTGTGTGGGCATCGTTCCCTCGGAGCTGAAGTTCGCTCTGGGAGTCGGTGGCACTTATGGACGCGGCATGCTGGTGTGCCGCCGGGGCGGGAACGGCGAGTGGGGCGCGCCTTCCATGTTTACTCTGGGTGGCGGAAGCGTCGGATTTCAGATCGGCGGCAAGGCCACTGACGTCGTCTTTATCGTGATGAACCCCGATGGGGCAAGAAAGCTGGTTCAGGACAGCGTCAAGTTGGGGGCGGAAGCCTCCGTAGCGGCGGGACCGGTGGGTCGTTCGGCGGAAGGCGCGACGGACGCGCAACTCCACGCCGAGATCCTCAGCTACTCGCGGTCACAGGGCTTGTTTGCCGGCCTGTCTCTGGACGGGTCCGTAGTCAAGCAAGATGCGGACGATAACGAGAAACTCTACGGGCGCAGGGTCAGCGCCAAAGAGATTCTTATCGACGGCACGGTGCGCACTCCCGTAGATGCTCGGCGGCTGGACGGCACGCTGGCGAAGTACTCTCCCAACGGCGGCCAATCGTTCAACGGTCCGACTGCTGAAAGGTAGCGCCTGAGCGAGGTAGGCCTCGATATGAAGACGCCAATCGTGATCGGGATCTTGCTGATTGTCCTGGGGGTTGTGTCCCTGGCTTACCGGGGCATCTCGTACACGCACCAAAAGAAGGTGGTGGACCTGGGTCCGATTCACGCAACTGAGACAGTGAAAGAGCGGATTCCGTTGCCTCCGATTCTCGGTGGACTTGCCCTGGTGGGAGGTGTAGCCCTGGTCGCGGTTGGATCGAGACGGAAAACGTAGGGAATGGCCGGGGTCTCTCGTGTCTCTTCCTCCCAGCGAAGTCAAGTGACTCGATGGGCCAAGGAGAGGGACAGGCAGGTCTCATAGACATGGCAGAAACTGCCATTTTGCGACATCGGGCGGGCTTTTATAAGCGGCCTGCAACTAGCACCCTCGAAAGGGAGGAACAATATGTCTACAAACAGGAAAGTGGTGTGGACCAGGGTTATCTTCACCCTTCTGATGACTGGGATGTTAGGACTATTCCTGATCCCGCTCGCTTCCGCGCTCGACCGTGGCGACATCAAGAAGGTGCAGGAGACTCTGCGTGATAAAGGCTACTACACGGGGCAGATCGATGGCATCTTAGGTCCCCAAACCCGCGACGGGATTCAGCAATATCAGAAATCTGAGAATCTAGAGGTCACCGGACGGCTTGATGCCCAGACAGCAGGCAAGCTCGGCGTGGGACCGGAGTCGATCGGAGGCAGTTTCAAAGGCGCCGGCCAAGAGGTTGGAAAGGGCGGCGAAGAAGCCGGCCACGAGATGAAGCAAGGTAAGCCCGTCGCGGCGGGCAAGGAAATGGGTAAGGGTCTGGGCCGTGGGGGCAAAGACTTCGGCAAGGGAGTCAAAAAAGCAGTCAGCCCTGAAAGCGACCGCGGAGACCGCGAAAAGAAGCAGAAGACTGAGAAGCCGGACAACCCGCAGTAGTTATGTTGCAGTAGTCCTGGTCCGCCCGGCGAAGCGGAGACGCAAGAAACCAAGAGAGGGACTGGCAATCGAGTTTGTTCCTCGTGTTCGGGGGAGAGCCAGCCGGGGCTTCCCCCTAAAAATCGGACCCGGAGCGAAAGCAATCCGGAGCTGAAAGGAGATTCCCATGTTACTGATTCTGCTGATTGTGGTTTTGTTGCTCGTGTTTGGCGGAGGCGGAGGCTATTACGGATATCGCAGATGGGGGACGAACGGAGGCATCGGGATCGTCGGCGTGGTCCTGGTCGTTGTGGTGCTCTTGTACCTGCTCGGCGGATTGCGTCTGAACATCTAGGGGTTGGATGAGAATGCCCCATCGCCAACAGACTGCAATCTAGTTTGGCCGTGACCGGTGCGTTCATCCTGGTTGGCTGATCGCACCGGTTGTCGAGTGATAGCAAACCTCGGAAGGAAGCTGCGTGGAGGGAGAATGACCTTCGACTACGATTTGTCCAACATGTCGGTGAGTGAAGCCAACCTGTGGATCTACCTGCACACGGATTCGATCAGCGCCGACATTCTGGCTCGTGGGGCCGGCCTCCCAGGCATTCATTCGATCAAAGCGGCGCGAGATGTCAGTGGTTACTGCCAAGCTGCCAAAGAAGCCAGCGGGATCGTTGGCGCGCGAAGTTATCCATTGATGCGGGACAACTAAGCTGGAAACGGTCTCGGGTGTGCGCTCTGAACCCAGCCTCCCGGAGGGCATTGCGAGTTTTACCCTTGGCGGAGGCGGATTCGCGTAACAACGGGCGTCCGAAGAACGCGAAACTCTCGCCTCGATCTCCTAACTGGGATCTGGCGCGAGGGGAGTTCAGGAGAGGAACACCATGGTCGCACGAGCGGCTCTCATGAAGGTGAAACCCGGGTCCACGGTGAACCTTGCCAGGGCTCTTGAGGAGGAAGTTGTCCCGCTGTTTCGAAAGCAAAAGGGTTTCCGGGGCTTTGCGGCTTTTGTTCTGCCGGCGGGAAAGGGAGCTCTGTCATTCAGCCTCTGGGATCAAAAGGCGAGTGCGGAAGCGGATGACCTAGCAAGGTCAAGAGCACTGATGGCATGGCGAGAGTGGTCATGGGAATTCCGATGGTTCAAGTCCAGAAGGTCCCGAACTCCACATCCGACACCATCGGACGGACGATGGGCAAGGTAAATTCGATTTCGTTTACGGGGCAGAAAAGAACGACCCAGGGAGGAAGTTCAAGTATGAATTGGGTCCCACGGTCTCAAATAATGATGTTGACAGCTCGATCATCTATGCTATAGTTATTTAGAAGCGGGAGTGTTTCCGCTCTTGCGGCCGCGGCAGTGGCGAGGAATGTCTGTTCCGCTGGCGCGGGAAGGGAAGGGCCGCGGAATCGGTTTGGGCGAGGGAGAGGCTGCCCGGACTGGAAAGTAATGAAGGATGTCTTGCCAAGGCGAAGGGCCGAGTCTCGTTGTGGTAGTGGTCGGCGACCGTCCCCAGGTGGTCCCCTGAAGGGGAGCCGAAGTCCGCTACCCGCAGGCGAGAGCGGCGGACGTATACTGAAATATGAAGGAACATCCCACGATGTTGATGAAAACAAAGCATATGGAAAATGGGATGTTGGAACATCCCACGATATTGATGAAAACACAGGGCTTATTTCTCTAATCCCACGATATTGATGAAAATAAACAGCTTATCTTGCTATTATAAACTGTAGTCCATAGATCTGCTTCGTTTCGTTTCACGCCTACGTGTCGATGGTATGTGAATGACCAACGCCCCCCAGGTAGTCACCGTTCGCGCCCGACCCAGATTGGGTGGGCACCGAGGTGTAAAGAATCATGACTGGCAGCTTCCGGCCACGATCTTGAAAAACGCTAGTTATCTGGCCTAGTGTGCCAAACCCTCGCTGATCTTCTCGTAGTCCCCGGTCTTGACTCGGATGAGCAATTTTGACCAGAGGTGTGAGCAACACTGGGCTGACGGCAAATTGCCCAAGGGGGTATAAAGAGTATGGCTCTTGGAGCCTGTTCGTTAGCAGACGCGGTTTGCTCGGCGAAAAGTGCCGTAGATGCCTGGCAGAAAGAACGCCTGGCCGGGCTTTAAGAAAGTCGGCCGACGATGAAGTGCAGCAGTTATTGCGTGAACCTTGCTCTGTTCTCGTTGGCGCTGCCGCTGATGACGGGTGCGCTGAACTCTGGACAGAAGCAGAGCGCCGAAAGTTACAGAGCGTCAGACGCGGCGTCGGGGTCGGCTGGGGAGCCAAAACAGAATTCGAACGGGATGTGTGCTCCCGGCGCCCATGCGGCGCCGACCGCTCTGGCGATGGAAACTACCGTGGCGTGCATGTCGCAGGCCGCCGTTCAAAATCAGACTCACGTTCGTTCTTACACGGTTACGCGGGAATACGAGCTTTTTGGCCAGAAACGGGATAAGGCCAGATCACGAGTGATTGCCGACGTAACCTTCCGTCCCCCTGACTCCAAAAACTATCGTATCCAAGCGACCGAGGGTAGTGTCATCGGAGAAAAGATTGTTCGACTCGTGCTGGAACGAGAGGCCGCCTTGGCAAAGAATGGTGGCGCGAGCGATATCTCCCGGGATAATTACGATTTTCAATTCGTGCGTGAAGAAGCTGCAAGTGGCCGGCGCTGTTACGTCCTTCAGCTCCTTCCTAAACGAAAGGACAAAAATCTGTTACACGGGACTATCTGGGTCGATGCGGAAACCTATTTGATCCGCCGCACCGAGGGAGAACCGCAGAAGAGCCCCTCGTGGTGGCTGCGTGACCTGCACATNGCGTTCGTTTACGCTCAGGTNGGTGAAATGTGGCTGCCGACTTCCTCCGAATTCACCGCCAAGGTGCGCCTGTTCGGGGTGTCGACCATGCTCGCTCACGACTTGGCATACAGCTACTCCCAACTTGCGGGGGCTGGGACGATCCCAGCGGCCCACAATACGCAACTGGCGCAACAGCGTCTAACCGGGGGCGGGCCTCCAGGCCAGCCGTCGAAAGCAGAACAAGGAGGATTGAATCATGTTAGTTCAAGTCTTGTTGGTTCTGATCGTGATTGGTGTTCTTCTCTGGCTCGTCAACAACTACATCCCGATGGCATCGTCCATTAAATCCATCTTGAATGCCGTCGTGGTGATCGGTGTGGTTTTATGGCTCCTGAATGTTTTTGGACTCTTGAGCAACCTCTCCCGGTTCCACTTGAAGGGTTGACCGCTGGCAGAAGGTCATTTGATCCATGGGAAAACAATCAGAGTATTGTTCAACGAGGCCAAAATACGCAGGATCATGTCTGGGCGCCAACGCCAGGGGTTGGCGCCTCCTGCGTCTGCGTGCGTTAGCGCTCTTCCTGGTTCTGCTGATGTCCAGCGGTAGCTCGTTCTCATACTCCGTCCTCACCCACGAGGAGATCGTGGACCTGCTCTGGAAAGATGAGATCCGGCCCCTCCTGCTCCAGCGATTTCCGGGGCTAACGGAGGACCAAATCACGGAGGCGCACGCCTATGCTTACGGCGGCGCCGTCATTCAGGACCTCGGCTACTATCCATTCGGCAGCAAGCAATTCAGCGATCTGGTACATTACGTTCGTAGCGGGGACTTCGTTCGTGAGCTGCTGCTTGAGAGTCAGGATGCTAACGAGTACGCGTTCGCCATGGGTGCTTTAGCACACTATGCGTCAGACATTGCCGGCCATCCGACCGTCAACTGGGCCGTCGCGGTCCAATATCCGAAGCTGCGAGCGAAGTTCGGCAACTCTGTCAAGTACGCGGACGACAAGACGGCGCATATCAGAACGGAATTCGGGTTCGACATGGTGCAGGTTGCGAAGAACCGTTATGCGTCGCAGCAATATCACGATTTCATCGGGTTTCAGGTGTCCAAGCCCCTGCTGGAGCGGGTCTTTCCGGTTGTCTACGGAGTGGAATTGAAAGATGTGCTTCCCCGCGAGGATCTCGCGATCGGCTCGTACCGTTACTCTGTCAGCCGGCTGATCCCGGAGATGACGCGGGTCGCGCTGCGGACCCATAAGAAAGACATGATGCGCGAAGAGCCCAGTTTCTCAAAACGGAAGTTCCTTTACCGTCTTTCGCGCTCCGATTATGAAAAAAATTGGGGAAAAGACTACACCAAGCCGGGATTCCTGACGCGCGTATTATCAGTGTTCTTGCGATACATGCCGAAAATTGGGCCTTTCAAAGCGCTGGCGTTCAATAACCCTACGGCGCAGACGGAGGACCAGTATTTCAAAAGCATCAACACCTCCGTCGATCAATACCGGGCCTTTCTGGAAGAAGGGCGAACGCACTTCCCCCAACTCGCCGATATTGATTTCGATACAGGCAAGAAGACCCAGGCGGCGGAATACACACTGACCGATGACGCGTATGCGAAGTTGCTGGTCAAGCTTTCAGAGCGACAGTTCGATCGGACGTCACCGGAGTTGCGCGAGAACATCCTAAACTTCTATTCGGACCTCTCCGCACCGATCCAGACGAAGAAGGACCCCGCTCGCTGGCAGGCCGTGCTGACTTCGCTCGATCAGTTGAAGGCAGTGACTCTGGTTCCGGCTCCCGCGGCGAGCCCTCCACCAGCCCAAGGGCCAGCCCTACCGCTAGTCCCCGTTGCGAGTGCTGGGAAACATTTCGATCGCGTATTGATTATCGTGCTGGAAAACCAGAACTACGTTTCTGCAATGAAAGATCCGTTTTTGGCTCAGTTAGCGCAGACGGGAGCTAGCTTCAGCAACTTTAAGGCCTTGAGTCACCCGTCTTATCCCAATTATCTGGCAATGGTTGCCGGCAGCTCGTTTGGCGTTCATAGCAATCAGCAGATCACCCTCCCCGACGACAGCAGCCATCGGACTATCGCTGATTTCCTGGATTGGAAGAACTACGCTGAGGATTATCCATCAGAACCCGAACCTTTTCTTGGTGACCGTGGGAAATACGCTAGAAAGCACGTCCCATTTTTGAGTTTTGCGAAAGTTCAACAAGAAAGCTTCGGCAACGTAGTATCCGTCGATACCCAGGACCCGCACAACAGATTTGTGGCTGACGTCGAAGGCTTCAGAAGCGACCCGAAAAAGCACCCTCTCCCTCGATATATGTTCTACAGCCCAAACGTGGATGATGACGGGCACGACCCAGTGTTGCGACCTCACGTGGGATTAAAGAAAGCTTCAAGTTGGTTGAACAGGTTCTTAAAGAATTCGCTTCCTCTAGACGAGAAGATGAAGGGAACTCTCATCGTTGTCACATTTGACGAGTCAGAAACTCTCGAAAGGACTAACCGGATCTATACCGTTTTCTTAGGGGACATGGTGAAGCCGGGGGAGATCACAAAAGCATATACTCATTACAGCGTCCTGAAGACGATTGAAGAGAACTTCGGATTGCTCCCACTCAATTCCGGCGATACTAGCGCCGAGTCAATTACTGAAGTTTGGAAATGATGTCATTGTCGCCGGGGATCCCGATCTGCCGGCACCCGAGCCTCTTTCGGGTTTCATCTATGAGCTGGACGGGCACTGAAGGTTGACCTCATGGGAGCATCGACGGCGCCGGAGAGTATAAAACTCGGTTGCGCTCTGCTCAAAGAGGCATGCTCGGCGTGGGTGGAAGACGACGCCTCAACCTTAGGGGCAGCGCTGGCGTTTTACACGATCTTTTCGCTTGCCCCCGTCCTGATTGTAACCATAGCCGTGGCGGGCCTGGCGTTCGGGCAGATAGCGGCGGAGGGTGAAATCCTCCAGCAACTCCAATCCATAGTGGGTGAGACGGGCGCCAGGGCCGTTCAAGCTCTGATCCTAAGCGTCAATCGGCCCACGCTCGGGGTCATCGCGAGTGTCATTGGCATCGGGACCGTATTGATCGGAGCGTCCGGCGCCTTTGTTGAGCTCCAAAGCGCGCTCGATAAGATATGGAAGATTAAGCGGAGATCGGAAAGTGTGTGGGTGGGCGTGATTCGCCAGCGGTTCTTCTCTTTTGGCCTGGTTCTGGGTACGGGCTTCCTGCTCATGGTGTCGCTCGTTTTAAGCGCCGCGCTGGGAGCTGTAGGAAGGTTCATGGGGCATCTGCTTCCTGGTCCCGTGGCTTTGCTGCAATCCGGCACTGCCCTTCTGTCGTTTGGCGTGATTACGCTGCTTCTGGCGATGATCTTCAAGTTTCTGCCCGACACGGAAATTGCCTGGAGCGATGTGTGGCTCGGTGCGATCGTGGCGTCATTGCTCTTTACGATCGGCAAGGCGTTGATTGCGGTGTATCTCGTCAGGTCCACCGTGGCGTCCGCGTACGGAGCGGCAGCATCGCTCGTTATTCTGCTCATATGGGTTTATTACTCGGCGCAGATTCTCCTTTTAGGCGCGGAAGTGACGCACGTTTACGCCAACCAACGCGGCTCGCGAGTCGAGCCTGTCTCTAGCCGAGGAACGCCAGGTCGAGAGGAGTTGGAGCTTTCTCTTCACTTCACCAAGGTCGAACTGTAATGGACCGTAATCTCCAAATCTGGTTCATGGTTCTGGTGGTGGTCACCACGCTATCGGTGGCGATGCAGGTCGCCGCACGGGTTGAGCGAATAAGCGAGTGTGTCGAGCATGGCGTCGTTCGGCCGCTCCGCGAAGCTCAAGCCATCTCGGCCGCCCCGCGTGCCGCCCTGAGCGTCTTCTTTCGCCGCGGCAGCGCAACGGAAACCCGGTAGACACCGAGGTGGCCCTTTCCGGTGATCCCTCATCTTTCTTCTTGCCTTGAATTCGTCCGCTGTTTTCACAAACTCGGTGGTTCGCGTCGCAACCCGAGCACCGAATTCCTTGGCGCCAGAAGATAACTGTTGTCGACTTGGTGGTCGGCGGCTAGCATGGACGGCTTATGGGAAACCCAAGATCGGTTTCGGCGGCATAACTAATCGGTTGGCGGGAGTGGAGTCATGCTCGGACTGGATCGTCGCACCGCGAGTTACACCTGGACAGTGGTCTTTATTCTCCTCCTGCTGAGAGTGGTTTATCTCATTCGAGAGACCCTGTTCATCTTTGTCGTGGCGCTGTTGTTCGCCTACCTCCTATGGCCGCTGGTGAAGTTTCTCGATCGCTGGCTTCCGGGACGGTCCAAGGCGCTCGCTCTCGGTATCGTCTACTTGTCGCTGATCGGATTGCTCATTGTCGTTGGAATTGCCGTTGGCTCTCGAGTCGTGCTCCAGGCCAACGCCCTGGCAGCAAGAGTTCCCGAACTGCTTTCCAAACTCGAACAACCGGCCGCAGCCACCGCCCCGCCGTCCATTCCGACGGTGAAGGCTACTGTCGTCTCAGCTCTGCGGAAGCAACTCGTTGAGCATTCGCGGGACCTTCTTTCACTCTTGCCCAATGCGGCCTTGAGTGTTCTGTCGCATGCCGGAAGTCTTATTTTTGTTGTCCTGGTGCCGATCCTCAGCTTTTTCTTCTTGAAAGACGGCCGGGTGATCCGTAGCTCCGTGTTGGGCGCCCTTGCCGAGGGATCCCGGCGCGACATGATCAATGAAATCGCGGCCGACCTGCATCTGTTGCTTGCTCAATACATGCGAGCTCTGGTGCTGCTGGCAGCGGCGGTGTTTTTGGCCTACGGTGTGTTCTTCCCTCTGCTCGGCGTTCCTTACGGAATCCTGTTGGCGGCCATCGCCTTTCCTCTCGAGTTCCTTCCCATGGTGGGGCCCCTGGCAGGATCGGTCATCATCTTGTTGGTCGCAGGCTTGAGCGGCTTTCATCATCTGCTTTTGCTTCTCGCCTTCCTGGCCGCGTTCCGCGTTTTCCAGGATTATGTCTTGGCGCCGCGGTTGCTCAGTTCCGGCATGGAACTCCACCCCTTGGTCATCATCTTCGGAGTCCTCGCCGGCGGCTATATCGCAGGTATCGCCGGCAGTTTCTTGTCGGTACCGATCTTGGCGACGCTGCGCATCGTTTATCGCCAATTGCAAAAGAGGCCGCTGGGCTCCCGCCTCCGCAGTCCGGAGACCGGAACGGCTTAGCGATCGCCCATCTTGAATCTCGAATCTTGAATCCTCAATATCCCCACGTCCGCCTGCAGCAGCCGAACCCATTTCCCCCTCACCCACGGCTGCGACCGACCCAAGGCGGGAGATGGCCATGCGTGACTGGGGGAAAGTCTCGCTAAGCCGAGCGCCCGGACAAGTCCCGGACAAGGGGCTTGGTCGCTGACCGACTGTATCTCGTTCGTCGTCATGCGACAGCAAGGCATCACCTAAGCTCTTACCGGCGACCATCACTTCCAACAGGCGGGCTTCACGGAGTCGGGAAGGACCGAGGGACGAAGTGGCCAGTGAGGAGTGACGAGTGGCGAGGGATTGACTTTCCCGGAACCAATCAAGTAAAGGTTCACGTCCCGCTCCGGCAAATCCGGAGCGTAATACTGCGCGGACACCAGTTCTACATCAGCTCATACAGGACGTTCTGGTTCGGTTCACTGATGTCCACTATCACTGAATTTAGTTCCGAGCGCTGGATCGCTACCTGAACCTTCCCCCAAAAGTCGTACCCGGATCCTTTCATATCGTCGGCTCGGATGCATGAGAGCTGGACCGACTGCCCGACCGTTTCCTGTACGACCTGAAAAACATCGAATCTCGAACTAAACGGCATAGCCATGAACGCATAGGGCTTTACCGCCGGTAGCTCTCAGGACCGCTTCCCACATCGGCGCAATTATCTGCGAATGGCGTTGCACAGCTCCCTCTACTGGATCGACCTGTGTCCCGATTCCATAGTACGCTCCCAAGGCGGTGAGCATACACCAGTCAGGCTCACTTTGAATGCGCCAGATTGGACGAACGAAGTGGCCAGTGATGAGCAAGAAAAATCGTCGCGTCCGGCAACGAAACCAGCCGAGCCGGCGAGCATTGGCGGGCGCGAAAAGCCGCGGACCTGCGGGTCAGGTCCACGCTACGCTTGCTGATAGTATAATAACAAAGACGATGAAAGACCCTATAGTCGGCAAGCTCGTTCGGACAAGCCGGCTCGCGTTGTGCTAGGCCTCCACAGGATGTTGGTTTCCGACCGACGACCAAGCGCGGTTCAAGAGCCATCAGCAGGCAGTGTTTCAGTTCGGCGCAGAATGTCACCTTTTAGAAGTTCACCCCGGGCGAGCAATTCGGCCGCACCAAGGATTGGCTTGGACCTATCCCCACGACTCTATTCTGCATCGGTGTTGCTTGCCTCCGACTTTGATTCCTTCAGGCAGCAAGAGTCGACGTTCGTCATCTTAAACCTGTTCGTACTGGCTACCCTCCTTCTTATTCACACCGTGTTCTCGTCACACTGGGGGAACCCGTCGGCAGCCCTGATTACCATCCTGGCAGGGGCGTTCCTGGCGCAGGGCGGCGAGTTGTTCTGGCTGTTTGGGCGGAAGCGGCCCCTGGGCGCAGGGGGCATTGCGCTGCTAACGTGGTCCTCGATCTGCTTTAACATCCTCCTGGCGCTGGTGCTGGGCGAAGTCACCAGTCGAGAGGACACCCAGTATTTCATCCTAATGGTGGTGCCCATCCTTGTGGCCGCATTCCGGCTGAGCTTGCTGCCGACGCTGGCGGTCGTCGGGACCGTGGATTTCATCAACTTCTTCTGGATCTGGCAATACGGGCAGCACCATCCCGGGGCGCCGGTGAGTGAGTACTTCGAGACTGGAACCGTCTCGCTGATCTACACCGTGGTCGGAGTGCTGGTATGGCTGCTGGTGAATCACCTCCATCAGAAGGAACTCCGGCTATCGCAGAGCCTGTCGGATCTGAACCGTACCAAGGAGTTGCTGCTGCGAGAGGAGAGGCTCGCGGCCGTCGGGCGTCTCGCGAGCGCCATTGCCCACGAGATCCGAAATCCTGTATCTGCCATTGTGAGCGCACTGTCAACAGCGAGCCGCGGTAATCTGGAGAAGGCGGAACGGGAGGAGATGTTTGACATCGCCGCCAAAGAGGCGGAACGGCTCGAGAAGTTGACTACCGACTTCCTTGCCTACGCGCGGCCCCGCGGGCCCCAGAAGGCACCGTGCTCCGTCGATGACGCGCTCGGTTACGTGGCTGATGTCTGCCGCCCCCGCGCGAGTGAGCGTAGCGTGACGATCCGATCCGAGGCGCCCGGCGAGCTCGTCACGGAGATGGATGCCGGTCAGGTGCAGCAGGCGTTGGTGAACTTGGTGATGAACGCTGTGGAGGCCTCATCACCCGGCGGCAGCGTGGGGATGCGGGCGGGGACGGACGGCAACGGTTCGATCCGTATCGACGTAGAGGACGCCGCCGATGCTATCCCACCCGAGGCGGTGGCGCGGATCTTCGAGCCTTTCTTCTCTACCAAGCCGCAGGGAACGGGGCTCGGTCTCGCCATCGCCCGCAACATCGCCCGCGCGCATGGGGGCGACCTGGTCCTTTCGGTGAATGAGCCGGGGCGAGTGTGCTTCTCGATGACATTTCCGAAGTCTGGATGAAGATTTGGGCGGTGCCGAAATCGAGGTCCTGCTTTCTCACTTGCAAGAGGTCCAATGGGTAGAGTTCTGATTGTGGACGATGAGCCGCATACGCGCCGCGTGCTGGCGCTCAACCTCCGGGGAGACGGCCACGAAGTCTCGGAGTGCGCAGGAGTGCAGGCGGCGCGAAAGAGCATTTTGGGGGAAGAGTTTGATGTGATTCTTACCGACCAGAAGATGCCCGACGGGGATGGCCTGCAAGTGTTGGCGGCGGCGATCGAGGCAGACCCGACTGTCTCAGTGGTGGTCATCACCGCCTTTGCCACGGTGGAGCTGGCGGTGGAGAGTATGCGGCAAGGGGCTTTTGATTTCATTACCAAGCCCTTCCAGCCCGAGGTGGCACGCGCCGCCGTGCGCCGCGCCTGCGAGCGCACCAAGCTCCGGCGCGAAAATGACCTCCTCAAGAATACGGTCGGGCGCCTGGAGGGTTCCTCGGAAATCTTTGGCACAAGCGCGGCCATGCAGACCGTGCGCGAGTTAATCGGGCGAGTGGGACCGACCGGCGCTACCGTCCTGATTACCGGGGAGACGGGTACGGGAAAAGAACTGGTGGCGCGTGCCGTCCACAGGAGCAGCCTGCGGGCCTCCAAGCCCTTCGTGGCGGTAAACTGCGCGGCCTTTACGGAGACGCTGCTCGAAAGCGAGCTCTTTGGCCACGAGAAAGGAGCCTTCACCGGCGCCGACCGCAGCCGCCAAGGGCTTTTCGAAGCCGCCCACGAAGGAACCCTCTTTCTCGACGAAGTGGCGGAGATGTCGGCGGCGGCGCAGGCGAAGCTGCTGCGCGTTCTGACGGACGGCCAAGTGCTGCGAATCGGGACCACCCAGCCGAGGAAGGTGGACGTCCGCCTGTTGGCGGCGACCCACCGTGACTTGCAGCAGCGCGTGCGCGAAGGGCTGTTCCGCGAGGACCTCTATTACCGGCTGGCGGTAGTGCCCATAGCAATTCCGCCGTTGCGCGAGAGGCGGGAGGATGTCCCCGTGCTCTGCGAACTCCTTCTGCGGCAAGTGGCGCTCGAACTCAAGCTCCCGAGGCGGGTCCTTAGCGCCGAAGCGCTCGAGAAACTGAAACGCTACGATTTCCCGGGGAACGTGCGCGAGTTGCGGAATCTGATCGAGCGGGCATCGATTCTCTCCGGCGCCGGCGACCTCGGAGCGGAGAGCTTCCCGGTGTCCTTGCTACCAGGCCGACCCCCGATGCCCGGTTCGCCGGGGCTGGCGGACTACCAGAAATCCCTTGCCGACGTCCTGCCGGAGGTCGACGACCTCCGCAGCTTCATGGCGGAGGTGGAGCGGGAGCTTATCATCCGGACCTTGAAGGCCACCGACGGTGCGCAGGCCGAAGCTGCCAGGCGGCTGGGGCTCTCACGTAGCGATCTCGGCTACAAGGTAGCGAAGTATGGGATCAAGAATCCGGAAGGCTGAGGCCCGGAGATGGGACGAGCAATGGCCCAGGGGCAGTTCAGCCACTAGCGACGATGGACCATTTCATGAAGTCCCGTCAGGCCCCGTCTTGAAATCGGATTCAGTATTTCCATTTTCGCACCTGTGGGCCCGAGATCTAATCGCTCGAAGCCTGCCCAGTGCGACGCAGTTCATCGAACCAGTTGAGAATGACGTTGATTTGCGTGGGCCAGGAGCCAGGGTCGCGGTGCACCATGAGGAAGTGCTTACCGTCGGGTGAAATGTCAAACTCGGAACGGAAGCCAAGATCGTTGCTGGTGAAAAGGCGACGCTCGCGGCTTACTGTGAAGGCTGGCGCTGTTCTCACCTCGACCGCCATCATGGCCTCTCCCTGGCGGAAGAAAAGCTCCTTCCCATCTACAGACCAAACTGGATTCGTTCCACCTTCGGTCGAAATCGGAACTTTGTCTCCAGGGCCCGGATAGGGCTGTACGTAGACCTCGCGCCGCCCCGATTCGTCGGACGTATAGGCGATGAACCGGCCGTCAGGCGAGAACCGGCAGGACGATTCACTAAACCGCGTGACCAGGAAAGGAGACGCTCTGCCATCCGGCGTAAGTGTCCAGAGGTCACTGCCCGTGGCCGGTTGGACGTCCACGAACCCCACGGTTCCGTCGGGCGCCGCTGAGAAGGCGACCTGCGTGGATGGCCTCTTCAGCAGGCGTCGCGCGATCGACGTGCCGCCGGCCGGTTGGGAGTAGAGGTCGAGGTCTCCATCCCGGTTGGAGCTGTACACGCCTCACGCTCGAAACGCGCCATGCTCTTCGCGTCGCTTGCTACCGCATCCGGCAGCACCTTGAGCGCGACGTCCCTGGTCAGGCGGGAATCGTGCGCGCGATAGACGACACCCATTCCTCCTTCCCCGATCTTTTCCCGTATCCGGTAGTGACCAAGCGATTGGCCGATCATAGAAGGCCATTAAGAGCCGCGAGCCCGGCAGGGGGCCTCCATCCGGCACACCGGATCCTCACTCGAGAATCCACCTTCAGGGTAACTCCCATGGCTCAGGTGGACTTGTGCTGCCGATCACGGAACCTCGAATCCCGTAAGGTTCCCATATTGGGGGTTTCCCGAGGTGAACCCAAGGTCTGAGGGAGGAGAGGGCAGCCATTTCGGGACTGCCCCCCGGGGAAGCGCGACCGCTCATCACTCGGCCGTCACCGGTGTCGGCGTGGGCTCTCGAAAAACCAGCCTTTCCTTCGCGCCCTCAAGCCGAATCTGGTTGATGACACGTCCACTATCAAGAACCTCGTAGTGCACCTCGGTCTGGGGCGACTCGTCGGATTCCGCAACCAGCGTTATCGGAACCCGCACCACCAGATCCCTCCCTTTGTAAAAGGCCGCCTCCGTGGTGCTCTGGTTCTTGATCACCTCGAGGCGATAGGTGCCCGGCTGCACCTCGGGACCGTTTCCGAGCCTTGCACCTTTGCCAATTGTTACTGTGTGAGCCAAGCCCAGGCTGGCAGCGAAAAGCACAAAAACGACGGCAGCTAGTAACATGCGGTATATCATTCTGTGGTTCATCGGTATCACCCTCCTTGGTGACTCTTCTCCAGCAATTCCGGTTTTTGTCGGTTAACTTGAAACAGGAAGAAACACACCTTCCCCTTGATTCACGCCGATAGTGCCTTCTGAGCCTCGGGCGCGGATTTGAGCGCGCCAAACGGGACTTTATCTCCATAGGCAGTAAAAGTCGCACCCGCCCCGGGGCGGACACTCCCCGGGGCGTCGTCTATGGCACGTTACTCATCTGCTTTCCGCCGTCACTTATGCATTCCCATGAAGGCGAAGAAGTAGACGATTGCGCCGAGCGCACAAATGGCCACGGCGAAAATGACCACCTTGATGTAAGTAGTTTTCGCGTTGGCTTCCTTCTTGATTTCCCCGTCGATCGTTTCAAACATGGCATCCTCTTTCTCCCTCCGTAGAGGGTAGGGCGTGGTAGGCCAAAACTTGACGCCCATAGTCCCACTAAACCGACAACCGAAGCCTTAGCCGGACTCCGGTCGGCTGTCCAAAGTCGAGTCTTACCTGCTCTATTCATCTCCGTCGTGCCCCTTTGCCGTCGGCGCCAGGGGAGCCAAGGGCGTGAACGCAAACCCCGTGGCCGCCATGTAGCCTCCCATCTCCCCCTGCGCGTGTACCTTCCCAACTCCGGACCCCGGCCAACTTAAGCAACAGTTCCCCGCAACAGTGCTCAAAGCACGGCCGCCAACCCTAACAACGATTCCACTTCCCCCGCCCACCCCGAAATCTGCCCAGGGGAAGCGCCAGCGCGCTCACTCGCGGCTAGCCACCGCACCCACCGCTGAGGCAGACAGCGATCATGATCACGAAGAACGCTCCGATGCCGGCCAGCCCGTAAGCCACGCCCCTCCCGATTTTTTTCCCGGTCGTCCCCTCGACCTGTTTGAAGGACTTCACTTCCGTGAAGGCGAGTTTCTGGGTCTCGACCTTGGTGCCCTGCGCCGTCTGCAGAGCGAAGCCCTCGTTGGTAACCTCCCCAAGCCTCCCTCTGAGCTTGTGCTTGTTCATGAGGCGTACTTCAATCATCGTTCCGGGTGAAACTTCCAGAATGCGCTCCTGCAAAGTTGGTTTCTTAGTTGTTTCCTGTTCGGCGCGGACTCTGGCCTCTAAGACGGAGCTGCCGAACAGAGCCCACACTAGCATCAACGCAATTAAAATAGGTCTCTCATGGCACCACCTCCACGTCTTAAGCTCATGCTTCTTACGCGAGCATCTTGTTTGGCGGGACAGACACCTGGCTTTTAATATGTCGGCAGCGGACTCCTCATTGCAGGAACCCGCCGCCGTCCCGCTCTTGCACAATTACTTCTCAATGACATCAGGGAAGCGAGCCTTGCGTCACCCTGCGGCCCAAGGCCGCTGCTGTGGCGATCCCCCACGGCGCGGCGGCTAATGAGATCCACTACGCTCGACCTTCTGGGCACGGTAGATCGTCCGACTCCCGGGGATCGCGCCCAAGGCAACCCCGCCGCCGAACCCGGCCGCAATCACCGCCACACAGGCGCCGCAGCCGTTACCTTCGTTGCTGTTGGCCGCGAGGCCTACCGCGCCTACTGCCAAGCCGACCCCGCCAAGAATGCCCGCTCCCAACGCCACGTTGCGCGTGCGATGGGAAGTGTCCCGGACGCTGACCCGCACCACGTTGGCGCGCGCGACGGATTCCTCGCGCTTGCCGGCCGCGAGCGAGATCGCTTCATCAGTAACGGAAACGAAGGTGCCTTTGACCGTCTTCATGCTCGAGTCCACTACCTCGATCCTCTGCCCTTGGCGCAATTGCTTGAGATTGTCCCAGTTATCCTGAGGAGATTGGGCGAAACCGAATCCAGCGACCAAGAGCAACAGCGACAGCGTCACACTCACTCTCTTCATGACTACCCCCTATTGTCGCCATCAAATCCGCCCCTCTTGCGCGTACCAACGCTCGCAGACATCAACCAGCGATGTCTGGTTCACCCGTGCGCGCGATCAACGCGTACCGAAGACAATGCCGGCCCGAAAGCCCACCAGGTGCACGGCTTCTCCCGACTCCGGCGACCAGATGTGGTCGCGGAACTCAAGTCGCAGGCCGAATCGGCGTCGCACCCAATAGTTCATTCCGCCACCGTAGTGAATTGCTATTCCCCCGCCTCTCGCGAAGAGTAGAGAGGCTCCGCCGTCCACGAAAGGATCAAATCTGCTCCGAGAGCTCTTGGACAGGAAATGAAAGGCGGGCGTCACCGACGCCAATCCACTGGTTATGGCGTACTGGTTTGTGGTGGGCTTGAGAACGCCGATTTCGCCGCCCAAGGCGAGCCGCTCGGTGAGACGGGTCTCACCCCCTCCTCCCACATGCACGAAGTCCCCGTTCCAGCGTGTGTAGGCGCTCTTGGGCACAACTACCGGTCCGCTAAACACGTACACATAGCTGCTCGACATCTGTGGAGATTGGGCCACGCCGAATCCAGAAACCAAAAGCAGCAGCAACGGGGCTACACTCGCTCTCTTCATGGCTACCTCACATTGGCGAGCATTTCGGGACGAACGCGATTCGGCTGGTTGGGTAGCACGTCAGGCTCCAAACGAGTTTTCTCGTTAACTCCTTAAACCCAGCGGTCTTGTCTACAGCGCCGAGAAGAGCCGCAGCATAGACGCCTGAATCCGCTGACAGTGGAGCCTTGCGCTGACGCCGGCGGCTCCGGCCCAAGTTTGCTCGCGGATCTCATCGTTCAGACCCTCGACGAGGCTGCTTTGCGTTCGTTCTCTATTCGAGAGCGTGCTGGCACGATGAAACGAAGAGCGGTGGCTGCCGGCCTTTTGCAAGTATCCTCTCTTCCCACGGTGACAGGGCGGGGCGTCACGCCGAACGCCCGTGGTCCCGTCGGCGAGCAAGCGCGAGGCTTGGCCAGGCTGGAGTTGGCTGTTGGTTGTCCGCTCCCGAGCGTTACCGGGTAGCTCTATTGATCTCTGTCTTGAGCCTCAACCTGCCAGCCTCGCCGCTCGCTTGCTGCTTTACCCCCTAAACCGTATACACGAAATCGCGCCACGCGCTCGGTTGCGAGGGCAAATGACCGCCCGAGCTGTCGAGCGCAGTCACGCGGCAACGGCCCGGCTGTGCGCCGACAAAGTTGAACTTGTAGGCCGTGCCGGCGATCACCTCGTTGTATTCCCCTGACCAGACCGTGCCCTGCTGAGTCAGGTAGGCGTACTGCACCTCGACTCGGTACTGGGTGGCGCTGGTGACCGGCCGCCAGGTCACAGTAGTTGATCGAGGGAAGTTTGAAAAAGTTTGGCCTTCTTGCGGCGTCAGCAGCGCTGGTGTCGCAAGGGCAGGCTTGGCAGAAACCGTCAGGTCAAATATCCACCAAGGGCTGGGTGGCGATGGTTGATGGGCGCCGGACTGATCGAAAGCCGTCACACGCCAGCGGCCTGGCTGCGAACCGACAAAGACGAAGGTGAGCTTGGTGCTTGCTACGTTCGTCCGCTCGGCCCAACCCCAGGTGGTCGTTGGCCCGATGGGTCCGGGGTTTGTGTATTGAGCCTCGACGAGGTAGCTGGTCGCCCCCGCTACCGGCTTCCACTCTAGCGTGATTTTGTTGTTGGGATCCGAAAGGTGCTGTCCATTCGGCGGCGACACCAGCGTTGGCGATGGCAGGGCGGGGTTTAACGCCGTCAGGCCCGTGGTGGCAGTCTCAACCGGAGCTCCGCTGCCCTCAGCACCGCTGGAGGAGCTTCCAAAGATCGCCACCAGGATGCTGATGATGTCTCCCAAATGGCTGTAGACCCACGGCAAGAACGTATTGACAGGTGTTTCTCCAACCCAGACGTCGATTGTGTCGGTCTTCAAATAAATGTTGGGATCGGCCTGATAATGGACCGTGTCCCAGCGGTCCGATTTCCCGATCCAGGTGCCGTCGACGCCATACGGTCCTGCGACGGCGCTATAGATCGAGTTTCCCTTGATGTCCTTGAAGTTCGCGAACGCGGTGCCGTGAAAGCCTATGGCCTTCATGTGGTTAAAGGTGTGCGTTTCAAAGGTGATGCTTCCACCTTCATCGATCGTGCAGGTTGCGCTCATGTAGAACGCCTTTTCAAGAATTACGTCGCGGCCGGTACTACCGGTTTTCGGTGTCATTGTGTTCTCCTTTGACTTACCAGAATTGACTTCACGAACGTGACCCGTTCGCGGGGGCAAGGTGGCGGCCTTGACATCCGGAGCGGATCGCTCGTTCGTCATCTTGCTTTTGCTACGACCTAACCCTGCCCCCGGGCTGCGAACGCACAGCGCTTGATCAACAACCCTGCTCGCGCCGCGCTCAGGTGGTTCAGTACGGCCGATGCGGCAGTAGACTGGCTCTTGCCGATTCGCCCGAGCCTATCAGGACCGAAGGAATCTCACGCAGCCGCCGCAGAAGCCACTCCTATCTCCCCGGCGGGAATCGCCTTGGGTAGCGCCACCTCTAATACGCCGTCCTTGAGGCTTGCGGTCGCTCGCTCGGGATCCACGGCGCCCGGCAGCTCGACGGCACGCAGCATGCGGTCCGTGCATCGGTCGGAGTAGAGCAGCGTTTCCGTCTTGTTCTCTTCCTTACCCCCAGGGGTTCCGACAATGATGAGACGCCGAGGCTCGACGCTCACCTCGATTTCACTGGCCTTGAAACCCGGCACTTCAGCGCGCACGCTCATCTCGTTGTCAGACTCTGCGATGTCAAGATGAATGCGGTGCACAAGTTCGGACTCGGCTTGGAGCCAGTCCTCGAGGTCCCGCCCAGGCAATCGTCCGTTGCTCTCGAAAATCGCGTAAGCGCGGTGCTCGACCGAGTCGTAGATCTCTCGAATACGCTCCGGGATGTCCGCTAGGGCGCCCACTGGCCCGGTTTCTTTCAAACGCTTTATCGTTACCGCTGTTTGCTCTGGCATTGGTTTGCTCCTTTCGGTGAAGTGATTCGTGCTGTTGAATGGACGCACGCCGGCCGCGCGCTCGCTTGGGCCAGTCGCCCAACTTGGAGGGCGGGTCCGGCCTGGGTTGAGCCGCTGTGGTCGAGGGCCATGGTGCTCGAAGCCACGGGCGCTCTCACGCCAAACTCGTGGACCAGACGCCCACCGCGCCGGGCGGTGTTGACGAGGAAGAGCGCCCCAGTGGCGTAAAAGACCAGGAAGGCGGCCAGCAGAGCTGTGTTCACCCGGCGATCCAGTTGGAGCGACCCGGAGACGGAGAGCAGGGCCGCAAAAGCCACAGTGAGTAGGGAGAACAACACTAGGGTGGTCCCTGCCAGGTCTTGGTGCTCCGCCAGGGTTGACTTGATCGCGGGGGTCGAGCCAGCGATTTGGTGGCCGGCTGCCTCGCCCGTCCCCACGGCCAAGAACATCGATGCTGTGCCGAGGACCATGAGGATCAAGGCCGAAACAAGGAAAGCCCTTCCTTTCGGCGGCGAGATCACGGCCCCCACGACCACGAACAAAGGGGCAATGAGTAGCAACGCGATCGGGAAATGGATGATCAGTGGATGCAATGCATTCCAGCTTGAGATTGAAAGAGAATGCATCATGGCGGCTTCTCATTTCTGCTGACTCCGGTTAAGCCTCACCGAGTCCTGTGCATTCGAAGAATCGCGATTCTGCTATGGAAACTCCCTTTGCCTGGCTACGCTCGGTTACCCGCGGCGGGCGCTCCATCGGCCATAGATACCCCTTGATGACGCGTATCCAATCCGACGGATTGGCCCCCTTCTCGAAATAGTCGGTCGCGCCCAATTCCATAGCCTTGAGGTATACACCCATGTCGGCGTAATTCGCGAGAACCAAGACGGGAGTGTCCCGCCCGCCCCGCCTCGCGCTTTCCAGGACACACTGCCCCTCGAACATGGGCCCGCCCTGATTCAGCACCACAAGATCAAAATCGTCGTGATCCAGCAGGCGGGCGGCCGCCGCGTACGAGTCACAAGTCACAACCTGATAGCCTTGCTGTTGAAGAATCATGGAATGAAATTGCAGGTCCCGGACGGCATCATCCACTAAGAGGATCTTACCTTCGAACAAACTAGGAATTCGTTCGGGCTTCCGGTCGTTCGTCGTTTTGGGTTGCATGGTTCTTCTCCTTGGCTTCCAGGGCCGATCTGACACCGAAGGTCCAAGCGAAGAGAGACTGTGAGGCGACTTCAATGTGAATCCGGCCGCCTCACAGCTCTCCGCCGGGAGGAACGGGAAGGGATCTCAGTTCTCAGCAACCTGCAACTTCTCCCCCAGGCGATCGAATGCCGCCTTGTGTCTTTCGTAATCCACGTAGTCGGAAATCAGCGCTGCCAGTTCCTTGGCCAGATCGTAATTCTCCACCGCATAATCCTTGTACTCAGCGCTGAAGCGGATGAGGTGCTTCTTCTCTTTGAGCTGTTCGATGGCCGATTGCGTATTCGAGGCCAACTCCTTCAGCAAGGGCGTGATCTGGTCAATCGCCTGTTGCTGCCACGGCGCTGCTGTATCCCGTGCCTCGTGAAGGTCGGCGAGGATTTCGCCAGACTTGTTCACGTGCTCCCTGATGAGCGAGATCTGCCTAGTGTGGGTTTCCCAACTCAGGTCTGATCTCGTGAAAGTCTCGAGTTGTTCAGCGTCCCGTTCCAGTTCATGCGCCTCAGTCTTCGCTTCTGAGAAGAGTTTGGAGACTTGCTCGGAGTCCCCGCCTGACGTATCGGCAGCTTTGGCGGCGGGCGACATCGTAAGGTAGCCCGCGACCAGAAGCGCCAGAATCAAGAGATAAGGTGTTTCTTTCTGATTGTTCATGGGCCTCTCAAAACCTCCTATTCGCTTTGTGTGATCGCGCAGCAGACGTCGCTCGCGAAGTGGGCGCGCTGGCTGTTGCGTCTCGCTTCCCACGCCCACCCTAAAGCATCCTCCGTTCCATTCTCCGGATTCCGCGCAACTGACTCAGAGAGCTTCCAGTTGCGTGAAATGCACCGGCTGGCACTCCGTCAGGGCGTCAAAGGCTTTGAACAAAAAGGCTCTGAATTGTCCAAAGACTCGGACAGCTTCTTTCTAGCACCAGACAAGCGCCACTGATTTCAAAGGGACTATTCCCTTGCAGTTTGGAAGGGCGGCTGAGTACCTCGGGCTGGGCCGGCGGAGACGTGGGCGGAAGGTAGTCCGCAGATGGACTCTCCCGTCCGTGCCTTTTGGTTGGTCAGGGATCTCATCGAGGCGGCGAAGCGCGAGCCCCAACGGGAGGGCTCCGCCACTGTCTTGTCGGATTGGGCACCGAAACGGTGCGGCGGGGGGGATACCCCCCGCCACGGCGGGGAAAAAAGAACCCACATCAGTTTTCCACGCGCAGGTTATTCGCCAGAGAGAAATACGTGGCCGCAAACCTCGCATCGCTTTCCGCCTTTGCCTTGTCAAGTGCGGAGTTCACTACGCCCTCCAGGGTCACGTTACCGTTCTTGATCACAATGTGGATCGACGGCAGCGCGGTGGTGGCGTAGTGGATGAAGAACGGGTCGTTGTAGATCGCACGAGCGATGGCCAGCCGCAACTGGTCGTCATAAGTCGAGACGGGAAGAACCTCAAGGTCGTTCTGGACTTGGGTCACACCCTTGACGTTAGCCAGGAAGTTGCCGATGTCAGATTTCTTGAAGGGATCCGTTACCTGGCCCCCAACTGTCAGCACGCCGTTTTCGGCCCGCAGTTCGAGATTATCGAAGATGCTGTAAAACGGATAGGTGACGATCTCCTTGCGTGCCTTTTCGACGATCTGTTGGTCGGTCACATCCTCGGCCTGCACCGTGATCTGCCCGATGACTTGAACGACATCGTCAACTTTCTGCGCGGCCCGCTCGGCCGCCTGCTTCACACCCACACTATCGACGGTCCCGGTGAGCATCGCAATGCCATTGCTAAACGCTACCCGTACGTTGCCGTGTTGCGGAACCTTGGCGTGATAAAGCTTGTTCTGAATTTCGGCCACGATCTGAGCGTCAGTTGCGCGCTCGTCGGCCACTAGCGCTTGGCCGCCAGCTAATGCGAAAACGAAGGGAAGAACGAACAGAGATAGCTTACGCATACAGAGTATCCTCCTGGGAGGCTTTCGCTTCGAACGGGCCAGCCTTGAATCCTGCCGTCCCCGTTTCTGTTTTGCCTCCGGCACACCTAATCGCAATCGTGCGACCGTAGTCGCACGAGTCTGAATACATCTGAATACAGATGAATTAAGTGCGGGGAATACGGCCGTCGCGAGGAAAGATGTGCGACTATTTGGACGCCGGGGCGCCGGATGTCTAAGGTTTTTGACGCAGGCTGAGCGCACGGTGTACCGGTATCCGACTCGGTTGGGCCGCAGAGGCGACAGACTCCTTTTGCTTAACGAGCAGAAATCGGATGCCGGGAGGACGGAGGCAGGGTTGCTCTTGTTCGAAATGTCCGCGCTGACCTTCCGTCGGCAATTCCCGCCGTGCGGCGGACCTGCAAACCAAGCTTCCCATCGAACAGAAACGGGGAAGCCCTCGCTCTGCAGCGATCGGCCTTTGCCAACGGGATCACCACATCAGCCGGCAGACTCATTAGAACCGCTGGGAGACTCCGGAAACGTGACGAGTCGCGCCTGCAGCAGCATACTGTGCCTTTACGGGCGCGGCAACTGAAGGTGGGTTCTCGCGCGCCGGCGCCGTGCTTTCGGTACTCCACCTTGCCTTCCATCCGTACAGCTCCTCTTTGAGAATGTCGAACAGAACGAGCGCGATGGACAGAACGACCGGGCCCACCAACAGCCCGATGAGGCCGAACGCCTGAACGCCACCGAGGATGGCAAAGAAGAGATAAATCGCACTCAGCCTGGCCCGCTGGCCGACAAAACAGAGGCGGAGGACATTATCAACCGGGTGAATGATAGCGACACCCAACGCGGTGAGGATCAGGGCTTTCGCCCAGTGCCCGCCGGTCCAAAGGATAATGGCGGCCGGCACCAGTACTCCTGCGGTTCCGACTACGGGGATCACCGAGAGGAAAACGGTCGTCAAACCCCAGAGCACGGGTGATGGCAGGCCCAGCAGGCAGAAGGCGACTCCCATCAAGAGCCCTTGGAGTGCACCAATGGCTAGGATTTCCTGACCCAACGTTTCACACGGGCGTGAAGCGGGTAGAAAACAACGGCAATAACCAGCGCAAATAGCATCGGCTTCAGAAATGGTTTCATGATGACCAAGCCGAAACCGAGGGCAAGTGCGGTGACGGACAGGAGAAATGTCATTGAAACCCGCTCTTTAGTCACAACCCACCTCAGCCCATTCCGAGCAGTACCTGAAAATCTCCATCACGTCGCCGGCTCCGTGATTTCCTCGGTCAATTTCATGGTCGGTCGATGCCGAGTTCTTACAGAGTCACCCCGACTGCTTTGAAGAAATCGGCGCGCGGGCCGGGCCTCAGCGAGCTTCTCGCTAAGCCTCAGCCGTGCGCGGTGGAGTTGCGATTTCAGAGTCCCCACCGGCAGTTCTAAAGCTTCAGCCGCTTCTCTGATGCTCATCCCTTGAAGATCGCAGAGCCACAGAGCTTGACGGTATGCCGCAGGCAAGCTCTGCAACGTCTCTTCAAGCATTTGAAGCCGCTCCTGCCGCGCGTATATCTCCTCTGGATTAGGCCCAGGATCGGGGATCCTGTCTGCCAACGCCGGGGTATCTCGGTCGAGTTTCTGATCGATCGAGGTCATTACCTCCAGATGGTGGCCGTGCCGCAATCGCATCAAGGCTGCATTGACGACGATGCGCGTCAGCCAGGTCGAAAACTGAGAACGACCCGCAAACCCGCTCAAGCTGCGAAAGGCGGCCAGCAGGCCGTCCTGCAGCGCATCTTCAGCATCCTCGGAATTGCCCATCAGTCGTAGTGCGGTCCTATAGAGCCGGTGCCTGTAACGGGTGAAAAGGTCGTCCAATGCCTCGCGGTTGTTACTAGTCGCTTGGAGCAACAAAAGACCAACCTGTTGGGCGGTCTCGCGATCGGTGTTAGGTTCCAAGCTATCCTCCTGAAGTTAAGTTACTGCCTCATACTTCTCGGCTGGGCTCGAGCAAGAAACACAGTTGGCGGTCACAGGTTCGTCAGTTGTGTAGCCACATTCCGTGCAGACGAAGTAGGTGTGGTTCGTTCCGCGCATGTTCTCGAGGTTCCTCACGGCTGCGGCGAACAGGTCAAAGTGCTGGGCCTCGGCCCGACGAGCGAATTCAAACGTCTGAATTGCATCACGGTTGTTTTCAGCGCTCGCCTGTTCGATGAAGCGCGGGTACATGATATCGCGCTCGTAGGCCTCGCCTTTGTTGGCAGCCGCCAATAGATTCTCCCGCGTGGAGTTAACGACGGGAAACTCAACGATGCCCGCTGGTTCGGCGCCCATGGCACGGATCACGGCTGCGTGGTTCATTTCGTGGACCCGTTCGGCGCGAGCCGCGGCACGGAACAGACTTGCCACCTGCCCGTACCCCTCTTGCTCGGCCTTCTGAGCAAAGGCCACGTAACGCGTTTGAGCGTTCTTCTCGCCCCTGTAGGCCGCCTGGAGATTTTGTAGCGTTTTGCTGCTCTGGGGCGTTTGGGCCGCAGCTTTCCCCGTAATCGCCAGGAATACGGCGGCACCGCTTAGGGCTAGCAGTAACTGAGGATACTTGCAGAATCGCTTCTTCATTTTCAGACTCCTCTTGCTTGAGTGTTTGGGCCTTGGCACTGTCAGAAGCGCCAGTTCCATTGCCCGCCGTACTTCGAGGAGCAATCTCCGCTCCAATCCTCGATTGTTTGCAACCTATTGAGAAATAGTTGCTTAAGGCGCACAAGTCGGGGGAGTGACGGTGCCGCGGTCAAAAAAGTCGGACGAGCGACCCTTTGGTGTCCAAAGATTGACCAACTCGGCGACGGCTTGCGACAAACGACATGGCTTTCCGCTGACCGCGCCCAACGCGTCGACAGGAGGAGGATCCTCGGGACTTCCGGATGACGTGACGTTAAGGGTTGCCGACGGTGAATTCTCAGCGCGATGCAGGGAAGTCGGTCAAGTCGCCGGGTGGCAGCGCGATACGCAAGACGTTCAGTACGGCCGCAAGATCGATGACCTCCTGCGCGACCGCACCTCCGATCGGTGGCAGGCAACCCAGGGAAGCCGCGATCATTCCAAGGATGCTCAATCCCATACCTCCGATTGCGCTTTGCAGGGCGATAACACGCATTCGGCGACCGATGTGAATGAGCTTATCGATCTTGCGCAGCGAGGGTTCCAGAACGACCGCGCCGGCAGCTTCCGAAGTAATGTCGCTATTTTGGCCAAAGGCGACACCGACGGTTGCGGCCAGTAACGCCGGTGCGTCGTTGATGCCATCCCCCACGAACAACGTCCGGCTGTGCCGCGTCTCCTCCGTGACGATCGCGACCTTCTCCTCCGGACTCTTCTCAAAATGTACTTCCTGGATGCCGACACTCTCGGCCAAGTAACGTACCTCCGCCTCCCGGTCGCCCGAAAGCAAAATCACCTTACTGACTTGATGATGCGGACTCAGGTGACCCACAAAGGAACGGCTATCGTCCCGCGGAGCGTCTCGGAAACGGAAAGCGGCTGCGAAGGCATCGTCGATAAACAGGAGACATTCGAGGCCCGCAACTGCGTGCGGAAGCTCAGCGCCGCCTTTGCCTTCCAGCTTCTTTCGACCTGTAATCTTGACCTTGTGGCCGTCTACAATTCCGTGCAAGCCTTCCCCCGGCTTCTCGCTGACCTGGCTCACCGGTTCCAGCGTGAGACCGGCTTCCCGTGCGCGGGCCAAGATCGCGGCTGCCAGCGGGTGCTTGGAGTACCCCTCGAGGCTGGCCGCCTTCTTCAATGCTTCGTCTTTTTCGAATCCCGGGGCGCAGAGAACGTCCGTCAACGTCGGTTCACCGTAAGTCAGGGTCCCCGTCTTGTCGAAGATCAACGTTGGGCAGGTATCGACCTGTTCCAGAACGGCTGCGTTCTTGATGATGATGCCGCGCCGGGCCGAAAGGGAGATGGCCGCGATCACGGCGACCGGAATGGCAATCAGCAAAGGGCACGGTGTGGCAACCACCATCACCGCCAGAAAACGCTGCGAGTCACCACTCAGAATCCAGCTCAGCGCCGCCAGCGCAACCGCTGATGGAGTGTACCAGGCTCCAAGACGATCCCCAAGACGCCGCAACCGGGGGCGGTTCTGCTCCGATTCCTGCATTACCTGCATAATTTTGGCGTACCGGGAATCGACCGCCAGCTTATCCGCCACGATGGTCAGCGCCGATTCACCGTTAATGGCGCCCGATAAAACCTGCGATCCCGGCGCCTTGGAGATCTTGAAAGGTTCTCCCGTCAAATACGCTTCATCCATCACGCCATGTCCTTCCACCACGGTGCCGTCGACAGGACAACTTTCATGGGGAAAAACGACCACAGTATCTCCGACGTCAATTTCGTCAAGTTTTAGGTCGGAGACTACCGCGGCCGACTTTCGGTGTGCAGTCTGAGGCATGCGTCTGGCAAGCGCCTCGAGGACGGATGACGCGCGACGGGTGGCATACTGTTCCAGTGCCCTCCCTCCGGAAAGCATCAGCACCACGATCGAACCCACCAGATACTCCCCCAACACCACAGAGGTCAGGATGGACGCTCCCGCCAGCAGGTCCGAGCCGAACTCAAGCCTGATTGCCTTGCGTCCGAGGTCGACAACTAAAGGCAGACCTCCAAGAATGAGCGTCGCGTAACGAGGGACCATCGACATCGACGTCGGTGTGTGCAAACCGTAATGGAGCGCCAGATAGACGAGAATGCTTACACCGGCCAGCACGGAGATGTAGGTCTCTTTCGAGCGAGAGAGCCGCGACGCGGCCTGCCCTCTTCGCTGGCCTGAAGCTCCTGACCAGGCCGTTCCCTGCCGACTGCTGCGGTTGACGGCCGGCAACCGGGCCAATTCGCGCCATGCATTCACTGCTTTTCCTCCAACGCTTTTTTGATGTTGAGCAAGGCTTTCTCCTGCGCGGAGCGCGTCTTGCCCACGACTACCCTCCTCAGAAGCGAGCCCTTCAAGCCGGTGAGACCCTCTTGTTTCGACCCCTTCAAACTGATGAGGTAGAAGCCCGTGTCGCTGTTGCGACCGCTTTCCGTGAAGCATACGGTAAGGTCCAGCGCAAGCTGAAAGTAATGGCTAGCCCATAATTGCTTCACCGCAACTACTTGTGCCACGCCCCTTGGACCTGCCGACCTGTAGGCAATCGCATGATTAAGCCGGAGCGTCGGCTTCAAACCGAAGTTGACCCTTTCCCAATAGAACAGCGACTCGACATTCGCTAGCGTAGTGTTCGGGTAGTCCAACAGATAGCGGTTGAGACCGGGAAGGTAGAGGGGTAGGGCCTTCGACCGGCTCAGCAACGCCTGAAGCTGCGCATCCATATCAAATAGACGGCCCTTATCGCGATAGCTCCCGAGAACGCTATTGCCGTCTTCCTGATAACGCCGCAGGACTTCGAGCGCCATCCTCCGGACCCGGTCGTTCACCTGCGTGGCGACACTGGGTCCGGACCAGTCAAGTCCTTTCTGAAGCGCCTGCATGGCTTCAGCCGTCAACTGCACACTGCACTTACCTGGCCTACAGGTTTTCAGGTTCCTGATATCTTCTGGTTCCAGCGTGAAGTCTTCCAGATCCGAGAGCGTGGGTGGATCGCTGAACCGGCCGACACCCAGGTAGCCTGGCAACCGCCGCAGCCGGCCCACGTCGAGGGCGAGCTTGAGGTATTCCTCCGGGGTCCCGTTCACGAACACGGCACCAAAGACGAAGATCTCTGCCGGTGTCTTGGACGGAAGCACTTTCACAAGTGCCTTGCCGCGAGCAACCGTTGCGATCTGGCTATCACTCAACCCCATCTGCTCCGTGAAGAAGGTGCGCGGTTCCGGCGTCGTCTGCCCGGCGCTAATGAGAACACCGGATAAGATGACACCGGCCAGAGTTGCCGCCTTGATCATGGGTGCTCCTGAGTCTGCTCGCTCGCCCGCGCTGGCTGAGCGCTGCAACTGTATTCAGTGCGCCCAGCCGGGAAGGAGCCGCGCCCGTGCAACTCTGCTCAGGCTGCACGCCGGGTGGGCCAATCGCGCACCTTCACAGTCTCCCTGCCTAAGCGACGACCCTTCGCTTGCGACGAGGGAGGAACGGGGAGGATCTCAGTTCTCAGCAACCTCCAACCTCCTTTCCCCTAAGCGAGCGAATTCCGCCTTGTTTCTTTCGTAATCCACGTAGTGGGAAATCAGCGCTGCCAGTTCGCTGGCCAGATTGTAATTCGCCACCGCATAGTCCTGGTATTGACCGGCTCTGAAGCGAATATCGTCCCTTTTCTCGTTGAGGTGTTCGATGGCCGATTGCGTGTTCGAAGCCAACTCCTTCAGCAAGGGTGTGATCTGGTCAATCGCCTGTTGCTGCCAAGGCGACCCCGTATGCCGTACCTCGTTAAGGCTTGTGAGTATCTGGCCAGCCTTGTTGACATGCTCCCTGATGAGCGAGATCTGCGTGGCGTGGCTGTCCCAACTCAGCACTGATCTCGTGAAAACGTCCAGTAGTTCAGCATCTCGTACCAGTCCATCCGCCTCAGTCTTCGCTTCTGAGAAGAGCTTGGAGACTTGCTCGGAGTCCCCGACTGACGTATCGGCCGCTTTGGCGACGGGCGACATCATAAAGTAGCCCGCGGTCAGAAGCGCCAGAATCAAGAAATAAGGTGTTCTTTTCTGATTGTTCATGGGCCTCTCAAAGCCCCCTATTCTCTTTGTGTGATCGCGCAGCAGACGTCGCTCGCGAAGCGGGTGAGCTGAGTGTTGCGTCTCGCTTCCCACACCTACCCAGAAGCATCCCCCGTTCCATCCTGCTGATTCCGCGCAACTGACTCAGAGACCTTTCAGTTGCGCGAAACGAACCGCACGGCGTTGCTTAAGCGTCAAAAGCTTTGAACAAAAGGTTCTGAATTGTCCAAGGACTTGGACAGCTTCCTTCCAGCACCAGACAAACGCCACTGATTTCAAAGGGGACTATCCGCTTGGAGCTTGGAAGTGCGGGTGCACGGCCCGGGTTGCCGGAGAGGTGGTCGGAAGGCAGAGGCAGATAGACTCTCCCCTCTACGCCTTGTGGTTCGCCTCTCCGGAGCCTAAGTATTGGCGGTTCTCGATCAGCTATGCGCACACCGATGGATTGCAGGAGGGCTGGACGTGAACAGACTCCGAAAAGCATTCTCAGTTGGCCTGACGTGGCTAGTAATTGTCCAGACCAGTCGGGGTGCACAAGGCGAGGCAATGAGCCAAAGTCGGGAGAAAAGCAGATCGAGCAGAAAGAGCAGGCGCTGGCAAAGCTGAAAGGGGGGAACGAAGAGGTCCAGAGGACCCGAAAGGGAATCCAGTGCGAGATTGCGAAGATCAGGAGAGACCTGACCGAAAAAACTTACAGCTTTCTCCAGGCCGAGAACTCCGCCCAGGCCTCGGCGTTAATTCCGAGGTAACACGAACCCGCAACCCTCTCATCTCAAGGGCGTGTCGCAACTCTTCGGCTCCGGACTTCACCGGCGGCGCAGCTTTCTCCGCCAAGACCACGTCAACCGTCTGCGGCGCAGAGACGCCCTTCGCTGCACCTAG
>JGI26339J46600_10000024_pt1 | contig 46530 bp, 47 predicted proteins | sample BogFormECP12_OM1_FD_46600 | JGI IMG/M metagenome (IMG submission 46600) | reverse complement strand
TGCTGAAAGTGCGGGCGGAACGCTTCGCCCGGGAGAAAGAAGAAGGCAGTGGGCAGTCAGCAGTCGGCAGTCAGCAGTTGGCAGACGAGGGCGGTCCCGATCGCAACGGCGGGGCGCAGGAGGAAAGAAAGGCAAAAGGCAAAGAGCCAAAGGACAAAAGTGAAGAGAGCACAGAAAGGGTTGAGGCCGCTGATCGCGCCGACGGCAAGCACAAACCGGCAGACGCTCCAGAAGCCGCGGAGCGGCGACGTAATGTAGCCCAGGGCGAAAGCCCTGGGACAGGCGGCCACCCCCCTTCACCTCAAGAAGAAGGCAGTAGGCGGAAGGCAGAAGGCAGTCCACAGGAGGCAGAGGGCACGTCGCGGTTCGGGAAGAACGGGGCCCTCGACTTTCAACCTTCGACCTTCGACTTTTCAAAAAACGAAGCCACCGATTTGCTTGAAAACAAAGGATCGGTGTCGGCGCAAATCAGGAACGAAGCCACCGTGGAGAGCAGTAGGCAATCGGCAGAAGGCAATGGGCATCAGACGGCGGAAAGCCGTCGAGAAGCCGCGGAGCGGCGAAATAACTTAGCCCGGGGCGAAAGCCCTGGGATAGGCGGCCACCCCCCTTCACCTCATGAAGAAGGCAGTAGGCCGAAGGCAGAAGGCAGTCCGCAGGAGGCAGAGGGCACGTTGCAAGTCCGGAAGACCTTCGACCTTCAACCTTCAACCTTCGACCTTCAACTCGTTAGACTTCTTCCTCCAGGCGCCGAGGATGGCTCCCATGAGGATGAGCCCCGCGAGCGGGTAACATTCGTTGATGGCGAACAGTTCCGTGGGCCGCATCTCGTACATGTACGTGGTGAAGGTTACCGGTCCGACAAAGCCGATCCACACCAGAACTCCGACGCCGGCGCCTTGGACGGCCGAACCGGCGTTGCGCGATTTGACAACCTGCGCCAGCACGAAGGCGATGAGCAGGTTCAACGCAAAGGTGATGACGTACGGCAGGACCGGACTCATGCCGCTCGCCTGCTGCTCGGTGATATGCTCCAACGCCATCCAGGGCTTGCTGAACAGCACTCCGTACCAGAGACCTCCCAGCAACCAGTAGGCCGCTGCAGAGATTACCACCGCCAGTTAATTCGTGTTCATGTTTCGCAATCCTCCAGTCGACTTGGTGAGCATCGAACTGCCCAGCGCGACAGTCGCACTTTTGGGCGGACGGATTGTAGCACGGTCGCCCTTCGCGTGCTTGCGGGTGCCTGAAACCGGCCGCTGGCGAGAGAAACGACTGCCAATTGCTCGGGTTGCGCTAAGATGTCCATTCGCGTCTACCATGGGGCGTCGATTCGAAAACGTAACCGGTTTCCTTCTGGCGGGAGGAGCCAGCCGAAGGATGGGTCGACCGAAAGCCGCTCTCGTGCTGAGTGGAGAGACCATGCTGAGCCGGCAAATCCGGCTACTGCGAGCCGTCAGCCGGCAGGCGTTCATTGTTGGGGCAACCGCTCGATTCAGCGGCGGAATGGATGGGCACGTGGAAGATCTCGGAGTGACGATCTTAGCCGACGAACTTCCCGGTCGGGGGCCGCTGGCGGGGATTTCCGCCGCGCTGGCTCGAACGCGGACGGAGTTTAACTTGATTCTGAGCTGCGATCTTCCCTGGATGGAGGCGGCTTTCCTGCGCTTTCTTTGCCGGCACGCCTTCAAGGGCGGCGACGAGGTGACGCTTCCCGTCTCGCGCGGTGGTGGCGACGAGCCTTTGTGCGCGGTGTACCGGCGGCGTGCCCTCTGGGCGATCAGGACCACGCTCGCCGCGGGCCAGAACCAAGTGAGCCGCTCGTTCGCCAAGGTTCGCGTCGAGAGGCTCACGTGGCCGGAGATCGCCCGCGCGGGCTTCCCGGCGCGGATCTTCGATAATATGAACACGCCGGACGACTATCAGGCCGTTTTGCGGCGGCTGTCAGTCGTCCGTTGTCAGTAGCCCCTTGCCTCGGTTCGAAAATCGAAATTCGAAATTCGCCCGGATTCCCGAGTTTCGAATTTCGAACTAGCACCGGACCACTGACAACGGACCACGGACGTGCTTGAAGGAACCATGAGCTTGCTGAACGGCATTGTGCTTTTCGTCGCTGCCATGATTGCCGGTCTGATGAACTCGGTGGCAGGAGGCGGCAGTTTCTTTTCCTTTCCGGCGCTGATCTTCACGGGTGTGCCTCCCATTCCCGCTAACGCCACGTCCACGGTGGCGATCTGGCCGGGGTCGGTCGCCGCCGTTGGTGCCTACTGGAGCAAGCTGCCGCGCCGCGCCGGAATCATGGTGCCTCTCACCGTATCGAGTGTCGTCGGCGGCCTGCTCGGCGCGCTGATCCTGCTGCGCACCCCGCAGGCCACGTTCATGCGCTTGGTGCCGTACCTTTTTCTGGTCGCGACCCTGCTCTTCACGTTTGGCAAAAGGCTATCGCAGAGTGTGGGCGCCAGGTTCAATAATCCGAGTGCTCCTTCATGGCTCACGGTGACTGGGGCAGCACTGGTGCAGCTTGTGATCGCCTTGTACGGTGGGTTTTTCGGCGGCGGGATCGGTATCCTGATGCTCGCCCTGCTGAGCATGGTCCAGGTGGGAGATATCCACAGCATGAACGCGGTCAAGTCCCTCCTCGCCGCCGCGATCAATGGCGCCGCGGTGATCACGTTCATCGTCGCGGGAGCGGTGGTCTGGCCCCAAGCTCTTTTGATGATCGTTGGCGCGGCCTTGGGCGGATATGGCGGCGCGCACTTTGCCCAGAAACTCGACCCTGGGCTGGTGCGCCGGTTCGTCATCGTGGTGGGATTTTCCATGACCATCTACTTTTTGTGGAAACGTTGAAGAAAGGGTAAAGGGTGAAGACATTGAGTGATTGAGTGATCGGGTGATTGAGTGATTGGGTGATCGGGCGATTGCGCGATTGAAGACCATGTCGGGATTGAGGGATTGGTGACCAGCTTAGCGGCTGATAGCTTAGCTGGCTAGCTTTCTTCAATCACTCAATCGCTCAATCACCCGATCGCTCAATGTCTTCACCCTTTACCCTTCACCCTTTACCCTTTACACTTTCTTCTCATGGGTAGCGACCCAAAGTTCGATCCGTCCGGTGAGCCTTACATCCGGTTCATTCACGTCTCGAAGTCGTTTGGGGAGCAGCCGGTGCTCGACGACGTGAGCTTCGAGGTCCGCCGCGGCGAGATGGTGGCGGTGCTGGGCCGCAGCGGCGTCGGCAAGAGCGTCCTGCTGAAACACATCCTCGGCTTCCTGCACCCGGACTCCGGTCAGGTTATTGTATCGGGTCAGGAAGTCTCCCGCATGAGTGAAGCCGAGATGACGGAAATGCGGCGGCACGTCACCATGGTGTTTCAGTCGGGCGCGCTCTTCGACTCCCTGACGGTGGCCGAGAATGTGGCCTACCCGCTGCGGGAGCGGGCCGCGCGAGGGCAAGGTACTCACGACGAAGATCGGATTCAAGCGCGCGTCGACGAACTGCTGGGCCTCGTGGAACTGTCCGAAATGCGCGACTTGATGCCTTCCGACCTGAGCACGGGCATGAAGCGGGCGGTGGCCATTGCCCGGGCCCTGGCCCTGGATACGGAGGCCATCCTTTACGACGAGCCTACCACGATGGTCGACCCGCTGATGGCGGTCACCGTGGGCAACCTGATCCTGAAACTCAAGCGCACCACCGGGCTCACGTCCGTCGTGGTGACGCACGATATGAAGCTGGCGCGCAAGCTGGCGGATCGCATCGTGTTTCTGGTGGACGGCCGCGTGGCCTTCTTCGGGCCGGCCACTCAGCTCGACGCGGCGGAGAATCCTGTCATCCAGGGGTTTATTTATCTGGACGAGGTGTCGTTCCTGAAGTAGGAGTCAGGAGTCAGAATGAACTCAATGTGATGCCCTAGTAAAGCCCAAACAGGTGCTAAGCTATCGGCATGGCGATCATTTTTGAGTTCAATGTGATTGTTGCTCGTAAAGCTGAAATAGATGCCAAATACCCAGGCGGATTGGCGCACTTCCGCGTTAAATGGCTGGCCAGACCACCAGACCGGTGGTGTGAGGATGAACATCTACTTGCCTTCAGCTCGATGGGAGGGTACTACAGCCAAGTTCGCGACGACCTGCGAGCTGCGGGTATCGATGTCCTCGAGGCCGATGAGTTGGTACGTCCCGAACAAATCACTGGCCGCTGTGAATGGCTTGATTGGAGCATTCATAGTAGAGAAGAGCGGGTTACTCCGACAGGGGTCACGTTATTGAATGTTGTGCAGTATTGGCTTAGAGGAACTGAAGCAGGAGAGGTTGCTCAGTTTAAGCGCCGCGAAAACTAACCCGATAAGGGCTTACATCTCCGAGTAGCTGATGTTGTGGCGTCAGGTTGGCATTGGGGATGATGATAGAGGACACGGAATCAATGAATGAAATCGAAGACGGCCATGACACTCGACCGAGTTCTTTCGCGCTACGGCCTTGCTTCGCGAACGACGGCGCGCGATGCCATTCTCGCCGGGCGACTGCGGGTGAACGGCCGCATTGTGCGCGATCCGGAAGCCTGGGTCGAGCCGCGGCGCGACGTGATCCGGTTCGACGGCAATCGTCTCAAGCCGGCGCGCAAGGTTTATCTGCTCTTCTACAAACCCAAGGGTGTCATCACCAGCCACGGCGATCCGGCGGGCCGCGAGACCGTCTACGAGCACCTGGGGGAAGTCGGGCGTTGGCTCTTTCCGGTGGGCCGTCTGGATAAGGATACCTCCGGGCTGCTGCTATTAACCAACGACACCGAGTTTGCCGACTTCGTGACCAGCCCGGAATCACGGGTTACCAAGACCTATCTGGTGAAAACGAGCGGCCTGCTCGGGGACGAGGTCGTCGCGAAGCTCAGCGCGGGGGTGGAGATGAAGCGCGGCGACCGCGCCGAGCCTGTCAGCGTGCGGCGCGTGGAGCATCGCGGCAAATACACTTGGCTGGAGGTGGTGCTGACGGAAGGCAAGAACCGCGAGGTGCGGCGCATGATCGAAGCGGTTGGGTTCAAAGTGCTGAAACTTGTGCGCACGCACATCGGTACACTGTCGCTCGCTGGTCTGGAGGTAGGGAAGTGGCGCGAGCTCACTTCCGCCGAAGTTTCTCGATTGAAACACTGGCGCGGTTTGATTCACAAGGACACAGCCCCGCCTCAGGTGAGCGAGGATTAGTGAATCGCCTCGTCCATAGGCACCGGTGGGAGCCCGAAGCCTTGAACCTCGGCGGCAAGCTGCGCAACGGACTCGAATCGCAGGGCGTTAATGCCCAGCGCCCGCGCGCCCTCGACGTTGGCCGCGTTGTCGTCGATGAAGACGGCTTCTTCGGCGCGCACGTCGAGTCCCTTCAGAGACTGCAGGTAAATTGCCGGGTCCGGCTTTACCAATCCGATTTCGGCCGAGAATGTCGCATGATCGAATTGCCGGAGCCAGGCTGCGTTTCCCCGCAGGTAGACTGCGAGGTCGAGATGCATATTGGAAAGAATCGCCGTCTTTGCGCCCCCGTCGTGCAGGTCGCGCGTCCAGCGGAGAAGGATGGGATCGGGAGTAAGCCACAACGCAATGTCGGCGGCCACCAGTTTTTGAATCAGATCGTCCGAGAACGTCTTGCCGCTCATTTGCGCCACGCCACGCCAGTAGCCCGTACCATCGACCGTCCCACGATCGTAGTCCAGTCGGTAGCGCCAGATGTAGTCCTGAAACTGCGGTTCCTCGATACCCGCCAGGCTACGCATTTCCTCATAGTCGGAGAGGCGCGGCATGGGGCAAAGCACGTTTCCATAGTCGAAAATGACGGCCCGAACTGGCATGGATCAAACCCCGAAAAACTATGCTTCAAACAGCGACGCCACAAACTCGCGCGGATTAAATGGCAGCAAGTCGTCGATCTTCTCGCCAACCCCCACGAACTGGATCGGCAGGCCAAGTTCGCGCGCAATGGCGACGACCACGCCACCCTTGGCGGTGCCGTCGAGCTTGGTGAGAATGATCGCCGTGGCCCCGCCGTGCTCGCGGAATTGGCGGGCCTGGGCGAGGCCGTTCTGGCCCGTCACCGCGTCGATCACCAGCAGCACCTGGTGGGGCGCGTTGGGCACCTCGCGCCCGGCGATGCGGCACATCTTCTCCAGTTCCGACATCAGGTTGAATTTGGTGTGAAGGCGGCCGGCGGTATCGACGATCACCGGATCGTCATGCCGCCTTTTTGCCGCCGCCAGCGCGTCGAAGATCACGGCAGAAGGGTCGGCCCCCGACTTCTGCTTGATGATCTCGATTCCCAATCGACCGGCCCAGATCTCAAGCTGTTCAGTGGCGGCAGCGCGAAAGGTATCGGCGGCGCAGAGCATGGGCCGCCGCCCCTGTTGCTGGTAGAAATGGGCGAGCTTGGCGATGCTGGTGGTCTTGCCCACGCCGTTCACGCCCACTACGAAGATCACTTCCGGCTGGCCGATCGGCGGTTGCTTGGGCTTGGGCGCGGCGGCGCCGCTGGGGGCGGGATGCTCGAGAATGGTGAGGATTTCCTGCTCGATGGCGGCTCGCACTTCACGCGGGTCGGTGAGCTTCTTCCGCGCCACCTGCTCGCGCAAGTGAGCGAGGATTTCCTGCGTCGTCTTGACACCCAGGTCGCCGGTGATCAGCGTGGCTTCCAGGTTGTCAAGCAGCGCCTGGTCGATGGTGGTCTTGCCGGCTACCGCCTCTTCGATGCGCTCCACCAGTTGCGCCTTGGTGGAGGCCACCACCTGCTTGAGCCGATCAAAGAGGCCCGTCTTTTTTTCGGGTGGCCCGAATAGAGTCTGCACCATCGCTTACGATTCTATCCCGAACGGCACACCGGAGTGGTGACTTTCCATCGCCGATGACCGAAACTGGGAAAATTCGAAAAACGAAACTCGAAAAAAGGGCGCTGACCCCGCGATCCTCGTGTGGGGATGCGGCATGGATTGGCGGAGCGCTGCTCGACGGCGGGCGGACTAGTAGGTTTCGTCCGACGTTTCGTCCGAAGGTTCTAGCTGCAGATTCTCATCGGGTTCCAGACTTCCGGGCTCGCGGCTGCGGGCTTTCTCGGCCTTCCGGGCGGCGCGCTTCTCGGCCTTTTCTTTCTGCCTTTCCATGCGCTTCAGTTCTTTTTGCCTTTTTTGGAACGTAGCTCTCTGTCTACCAGCCATGCCGGCTCCTCTCTCGGGACACGTAGGCTCCTCGCCGCAGGCGCGCCGGCGTTCCTCCGTTATTACTTTCACTGGATCGAGCCGACTACCAGCGCGGTTCGCGTGGCTCGCGTGGACCACCGTACCCGCCACGCCCGCCGCCGCCTCGCTTGTTGCCACCGCCGCCGGGACGGAATCCACCCCCACCGCCGCTACGCTCGGGCTTGGGGCGTGCTTCGTTCACCGTCAACGGCCGTCCCTGAAAGTTTTTCCCGTTCAGCGCCGCGATCGCTTTTTCCGCCTCGTCGTCCTGGGCCATCTCCACGAAGCCAAACCCGCGCGATTTGCCCGTGTCGCGATCGGTCATGATCTTCACTTGCTGCACCTCACCGAACGGCGCGAAGGTCTCACGCAGCCCATCCTCCGTCGCGCTGAAAGGCAGGTTCCCCACAAACAGATTCTTCATCGTTGCTCCTCATTAATTGAAGACACGCACCATCTCGTCACGCCTTGATGCTACCGGGACCGATTCGCAACTCAAACCCACTGAGCCTTCGCTGGCGCCTTTCGGGCTTTCTCCTCGCAAACTCACGCCTGAACCATCCCCAGTTCTTCGTGAACGACATTCTCTCACACTTTTTGCCTTGGTGGTGAAGAAAGATGTAGCGGGAAGGAGAGATTTCGATTAACATATTCTTAACAAAGATATACATATGTGGGCAGCATCTCGATGGCGCGTCGGGCGCCGGTTCTCGGCATCGGTTCTTCCTGGCGCACCTCGGTGCCGTTGGTGATGAGCGTGGCAAGTCTTGCCGTGGAGGCAGAAGGTAATCACCGCCGTGGGCCCCGGGTGTGAAGGCCCGATGCCAAATCTATCGCAAACCAAGGTTCAGCTTGCCCCTCTTCTGTTAGAATGCGGGAGAGGACGAGGGGCGCAGGGATCCATGAAGCAACCCGATTGGAAGGTAGAGGTGCTGCTGGCGGGAAGCTGGCGCGGCGCCACCTCGGTGCTGCTCTCGAACGGCGAGCAGCGTATTGCAGTGGATACAGGGCTGCCGCATGAGGCGCACCAGCTTGTGCGGGCTCTGGAAGAAAGGAACCTCAAGCCGGCCGACATCACGGCCGTCGTCAACACTCACTTTCACGTCGACCACGTCCTCAACAACCTGCTTTTTCCCGGGGTTCCAATCTACGCCGCGCAGCAATCGTACGACTGGTGCAGCGCTCTCTATTCCGACCTCGCCGATCAACTCCATTGGGAAAAGCTGCTGCTGAAGTACTATCCCGAGACGTGGGATTACGACAAGGCGCGCGAGCACATGGTGGGGTTGCGCAAGCTTGCCCTCCGCTGGTGGAACCCGAAGCGGCTGGGGGAGCCGTCGCAGTTTCGCTGGATCGAAACCCAGCCGTTGCCCGATGGGCTGGAAGCCGTGGTGACCTCGGGCCACGTGCCCGGGCACCTTTCGCTCGTCATCCGCGGCCCACAATCGACCGTCGTCGCCGGCGACGCGCTGCTCTCCCGTGAACACGAGGAGCAGGTGGCCACCATGATTCCGCACAACCGCGTCCAATTCCAGAAAGACCGCATCCACCTTCTCGCTCTGGGCCAGCACATTGTCCCGGGCCACGACCGAGGGTTTTCGGTCGCCTCGCGGCCCCCGGGAACTTCGGTACTTCGCGGGACCGAGGCCCTTCAGTCGGATGAGTGATACCCAAGTTGTCATTCAACGTCTTTATCATTCACTTCAATTTAATTACATTGACAATCAGCTACCAGCATGCTACTGAAGTACTGGGGACAAAGTCGTGCTGTCGCGAACCACGACAGGGCTTGGTTGGTTTTGGCGGCGCCTTTGACCAGCCTCAACCACTATCGGGAGGGAACCATGAGCGACGAACTTTCCCGGCGGAGCGTGATGATTGTTGAAGACGAGCGAACGATCTCTCACCTGCTTTATGCCCTATTGGTCGAAGCCAACTATGACGCAGAGGCCGCCGGCGGCCGGCAGATGCTGGCGATGGTGCCGCGCGCGAGCTTTGATGTGATCATGATGGACCTGCGTTGTGATGATTCTCCCTCGCCGGAGCCATTCCCGGGCGTTCTTGGGCTTTGTCCCCAATCCTTGGGCCGCATTCTCTGGATCACTCTCGATCTTGCCGATGGGAACACCATGGACTGGATGGAGGGCAACTGCACGCCCCAGCCTCAATCCAACAACCTTCTTCGCGAGGTGTGGACGACGCTCCAAGATTTGGTCGGCATCCGGCGCCTGGCGTCTTGAGAATGATGAATTATGAATGATCAACATAAGAGAAGACGTCTGTGGTCAGTTGTCCGTAGCTGAAGACGACCTTCTGCAACAGCCAACTGACTGCGGACGACCATCATCTTCTCTTCTGTTCATAATTCATAATTCATCATTGTTTTTACATATTCGGCCAGGGCGGCTTGCCAGGGACGTGGCAGCGCAAAGCCCGCCTGTTGGAGAGCGTCCATAGCCATCACCGCGTATTGGAGCCGCGGTCCAGGCCGACCCATCTCTGCGAGCGGCTTGCCCACGACCCTCGTCGGATCAAGCCCGGCTAACGCGGCGGCGTACCGCGCCAGTTCGAGGCGCGTGCAGGCGCCAGCGTTCGAAAGGTGATAGAGCCCGTAACGGCCGGACTCGACGACCTCCATAATCTTCGCGGCGGCGTCGAGTGTGTAGGTGGCATTGCCGAACTGGTCCGACGCCACCACGTATTCCTCGCCCGCCGCTATCTTCCGTAGTCCCTTGAGAATGAAATTCTCACGTACCTTTCCTGGCTCCGGCTCCTCGGGGCCAAACAGAATCGACACGCGGAACGCCCAACTTTCAGGCGTCGCCATCACCCATTGCTCCGCGCGTAGTTTTGTCCGGCCGTAAACAGAGGCGGGGATGGTGGGATCGGTTTCGGTGTAAGGGCGCTGCTGCTTGCCGTCGAAGACCGCGTCGCTCGAGATGTAGACTACTTTGGCGCTCACAGCACGCGCCGCCTCGGCCACGTTGCGCGTCCCGTGAAAGTTCACTTGAAAGGCCCGGGCCGGATTGAGCTCGGCCGTGTCCGGGTCGCGAATGGCCGCGCTGTGAATCACCACGTCGGGCCGCAGCCCGGCCACGACTTCGCGCACCTGCTCGGCGTCGGTGATGTCAAAATCCGCATGCGTGAGCGCGGCCACGTTGTGCCGCGAACCAAAGACTTGAGCCAAGCCGTGCCCGAACAGCCCCGACGCGCCCGTCACTGCTATCCTCATTTAGCCCCCAGGGAAGAAGTAAGAGGTCGGCGGTCCGCAGTCGGCAGTCTGCAGTTGGGAGTCTGCCCACTGCCTTCTGCCTACTACCCACTGCCGACCGCGGCTGCCGACCGCCGCCTGCCCGACTGTCTTCTGCCTGCTACTTACTCGTTGCCGCTTTCTCCAACTGCTCCACGTAGAGCCGAAATTCCCGCGTGATCACGGCAGCAAGCTCCATCGGCTTTAGCCCCTGCGCGTCAATCTCGATATCCGGACCCGTCGCGATTTCTTCGTCCTTCTTCGGTTTCTTGTCGCGGATGGTGGCGTGCCAGACCGGTTGATTGGCAACCCAATCGATGACGGTGACCGAGAGCACCGCGGGTCCCGGACGCTCGCGTTTGGGCTGCTCCACCCCCATGCGCTCGCGGAATTGTGTCGGCTTCTCGGGCTTGTCGCCACGGATCACCAAGTCAGCCCCCTCGGAGTCACCAGACACGTTGTACCGGTTCCAGGCCTTCAGGTCTTGCGTGATCCACCGGTCGAAATCGCTCGGCATGGGCGTCACCGCGATCAGCCTCGCAGTAAGCAACCGACTGGGCTTCTTCGCCGGCTGGGTCTCCTGGGCGGCCGCCGCGCCTGCCACGAGCATCAGCGCTATCAGAACGATCTTCCCTTTCGCCATCTCCAGTTCCTCCCTTGAAGAATTGACGATTGCAGATTGACGACTGACGATTGGAAGAGAAACTAGGCAAGCCACGCGGTCTCTTCGATAGGCCATCAACAATCGTCAATGAGCCCTTCTTCCAATCGTCAATCGTCAATCGTCAATGTTGCGATAGGGCCAGCCATCCGACCAAGGCCGCGTACTTCTCGTCCTGCCGCCAGGGCGGGCCCAAGGTGCGGCCCAGACCGTCAAGATCACTACCCAGCCGCTCGGCCGGGGCACCGAGTGCGGCTGCGGCACGCGGGTACAGGCCACGCTCCTTCGCGCCGATCACTCTCAACCCGCAGGATTCACCGGCCGCTTTGAGCGCGTTGCGGAACAGCTCACCCTCCGCCGCGTGAATCAGCGAGTGCGACCCCAGAATCTCGGCGAGCGACGGGAGGGGGCGCCCGGACGCGAGCAGGATGCCGCACGCGGCCACTTCCCAGGCCTTCACCCGCAGCTCTTCGATCGCCGCACGGACGGCGCTTTCCGCCAAGCGCGTTGCCTCCTCGACGCAGCGCTTGATGATCTGCTGGGCCCTTTCCAGTTCGAACTCGCGGGCAGCATGATACGGCTGGGCCGGGGCCGCCGTGCGGGCTCCGGTCCCGACTCCGACGAGGTCGATCCGGCGGCGTTCGATGACCATCGACGCCGTGGGCACCGCTGGCGCGGCCATCGGCGCGGCCACTGCCACCATCACGGCCCACCCGGAATGCGCCCGAAAGCCCAGCGCCGCCCGCCGCATCACTCCGACTCCTGGCATGCCGATCCAAAGGAAGCGGTCAGCCATCAGCCCTCAGCCTGTGCAGCAAGCAATGGTCGCCACCAGATCTGTCTCTTGCTGACTGCTGATTGCTGAAGGCTGACCGCCTTTTTACAGCGCGTAAGGACTGGCCCTTCCGCCCGTCAGAATGTGAAGATACGCCCCTACCTGGGCGCGGTGGTGGATCTGATGCTCGTTGAGGCCAAACAGCATCACCGAAACGCGCCGGTGGATATTGAATGGCTCGTGGTTGCGCTCCTCTTCCCAGCGCTCCAGCGGGAAACCGCACACGCGGAGTAGGGTCTCTTGGTGCGCGCTTTCCACCTGGTTCAGCTCCCTGGCCAGCGACTCCACCGGGCCAAGTGTAGCCAAGAATCGGGGCAGGCCCATGGGCACGCGGCCTTCGAAGTAGCTCCAGTCGCCGTCGAGCGCGACCCGCCGCAAGCCCTCCTCGGACATCCACGTGTGGCGGACGATCTCGCCCAGCGAGAGCATACCCTCGGTTGGGCGCCAGTCGAGCCGATCGGAGGGAATCTTCCCGAACACATCGAGCGTGCCGCGATGCACGGCCTGCTTCTGCTTCAAGAAGAACTCTTTGAGGTCCACCGAGGTCACCTCCGGTATCAAGAAACATTTTACTCCCAAAAGAAGTCGACAGTTGAAAGTCGAAGGCCGGAGATCGGGAACCCATACTCGGTGGTTCTCACTTTCGACCCCCCAGTCGACTCCTTGATTCACCCGGTGATATGCAACACCGAGGCCTGTGATGAAGATCACAGCAAGGGCACGAACCAGCCGCTAACTTAGCAATGTTTTGAAGGAGGTCGCGGGGATGAAGCGGTCGGACATCGCAAAACTGGCCCCGGCGGTAATCCTCAGCCTGATTCTGGGTGGCTTGATCACCGCGTGGGCCTCGGGCAAGCCGGCGCCGCCAGCCACAGCCGAGCAGCACCAACAACTCGCCCGTCTGAAGGAACTGGAAGAGCAGCTACCGAAAGACCACCAAGCCGCCGCCCAAAGCGGCTGGGACAGCGACCAGGCAGATGTTGCACAAGAGCAGTTGTTCCGCGACCGTGAGAAGTACCGCAAGCTGCGGCGCGCGTTGGGCGCAGCGGGAGTCGCGGTGCCGCCGCCTCACGGGGCGGGGGCGGGCACCAAGGGAGGACGCCCGTCAGCAAACCCACCATCCACCGGATCCCATGGAATGTGCACCGATTGCCCGTCCATGGATGACTGCTCTTGTTGCCCGCGCTGACCAGGACGCGACCGGGGGGCGCGTCCAGCGCGGATGAAAGGGGAGAAGGCACGCCGCCCACCGGCTGATTGCCTTCATCCCAAACGCCTACGCCGGCGACGGTAACCGCTAACCGCTCGCCGGCGTTGCGTTCTTAGAGATAGTCTTCAGCTCGCAGCCCTCCGTTCGGTCCTCAGGCAGACAAACCGTTCTTCATCCATCGCTTTGCCTTCATCATTTCTTCTGACGCTGGCCCAGCTTCCGCACTTCGCCCAGGATTTCCCCCATGTCCGGCAATTGCCGAAGCTCGTAGATCTTGAGCCAGGCGATCTTGCCATCCTTATCGACGATGAAGACGGCGCGATCGTTGATGAACGGGACCGGATGCTTGGTGGGTGGGAAGACGCCATAGTCGGAAGCGGCCTTGGCGTACGGCCAGCGGTCGCTGGCGAGAGGGTAAGCCAGTCCCCCCAGTTGCTTCTGATAGGCGATATGCGAAGGGATTGAATCCGTGTTGACGCCCACGACCTGGGCGTTGGCGCCGGCAAACCGGGCGAGTTCCGCCTGGGCTGCCCGCAGCTCGTCCCGTCAAACCGGGGTGAAGTCGAGGGCGTAAAACAGGATGACAACGTTCTTCCCCCGGTAGCCTGAAAGTTGAAACTCGCCTTGCGTGTCACCCGTGGCACACCCCAGCTTAAAATCAGGGGCAACGTCTCCTATGCTCAAAGCCATGAATCCTCCAGGGCACTGCCCGTTCGATGATTGCCGCTTGCTGACTGCCGATTGAAAGTGCCGGTCCGAAACTGAGACAGCCTTTTGGCGGCCTCGAGGCCCCGGCTCGGAAGCCACCGGCAATCTTACCTAATGGCCTCGAAAGTGGCAACCTGGAGTTAAACTCGCGAAACTCGAAATCGAAACTCGAAGCTGCGATTCGGCGAGTTCCAGCTTCGAGTTTCGAATTTCGCGTTTCGAGCTTCGACGTTAGAAGCTGAATCTTACCTGAAGATCGATGCGGCGATTAGCCCCTGTACCCGCGCCAAAACCCCCTCCCGCAAGTGAATTCGACCGGTCAAAGATCGGCGAAGTGAGGTTGCCCTGCGGCTGGCCCAGATTCACGATGTTGAAGACGTTTCGCGCGTTGACGCTGAACTCGAGGTTGTAACGCGAGTTGGAGGGGGCTCCGCCGAAGAAACCTCCCATGCCGCCGCCACCGCTCAGTCCGCGGCCGGCGAGCCCGCCCGGGCCACGACCGCCACCACCGCCTCCTGGACCTCCTCCAAAGCCGCCCCCGCCAGATCCAGCGCCCTTCTTCTCTCCGAAGCCGAATGTCTTGGCGAGACGGAGATTCAAGGAGAACATTCCGGGGCCGGTGCCATCGTTGATCGGAATCAACGACTCGCCGGAGGCCGGGTTGGGGTTAAACGCGGCCAGCGTGATCGGACTGCCGGGCCCGAATCCGGTGTTGAAAGCCGGCCGGTCGTTAAAGATCGAATCTCCGTTGAGGTCCCTTCCGACGGTGATGTTAAAGGGCGCGCCCGAGCTCGCTATCAGGAAGGGGCTCAGGCGGAACCCGTGGGGCATGGTTAAAGAGCCGCCCATGAACACCCGGTGACGGACATCAAAGGCTGCGCGCCCATAGTCCGCCGAAATATCGTACTGGTTCATGGGAAAGCTGTATACCCCGGCGGTATCGCTGTTGGCGTAATTGAGCGTATAGAACCCGAAAAGCGAAAGCTTGGTTCCGGCGCGAACGTTGAAGTTGGCAATCACTTGGTTCTGGTTGAAAAGACCGACGGACTCGAACTGGTAGATGTTGCCGACGTTCCCGAACGGCAGCACGCTGCTCGAAGGATCCGCAGGATCGTACGTTCCGGGAAGCGGCGCGTTGATGTTGCGCGTGAGAAGCTGATGTACTCCATGCGCATTGAGATAGGTGACCGAGAGGGTAGCATTCTTCGTCACCTGCCGTTCGAGCCCAACAGCCGACTGGATCGTATACGGAGCTCGCAAGTTCGGGTCGATCTTATACACTGTCGGAAGGCCCTGGCTTCCCACCAACGCGCTGGGGGTAGGGATGTTGGGGTAAAAATCCGGGTTCGGGACCACATATTGTGACTGGTTGACGCCATTTAGCCGTTCCGCCTCAAGCACCTGACCCTGCTGAAAGCGGTCGTAGAAAACACCCAAGCCGGCTCGCAACACTGTCTTGGGCGCCGCGCCGTGACCCAGACCCCACGCAAAGCCGAAGCGAGGCGCAAAGTCGGCATGATCATGAATGTCGGTCTGGGATTCGAAGCGGAGACCGAGGCTGAGCGTCATATTGGGACGGACGCGCCAGTCGTCCTGTCCATACAGACCAACGTCGAAAAGGCTTACGCGCGCCGTCGGATTCCCAGCAACCAATACGAACTGGCTCGCCCCGCCGCCTGCCGCCCGAATCTGGGCAGGAGAGCAGGGTGCCGAACATGCAGGCAGACCGATGTTGAGACCTTCCTGGGTAATTCGATAAGCGCCGATCGAAGAAAAAGTGTACGAGCCGTTAAACCCGCTGGTGGTGGTGTTGGGCTCTTGTGAGTCTCGCAACCTGGCTCCGAAGACCACCGAGTGTTTGCCGAAACTGATGGAAGTGAGGTTTTGAAACTCGTAGTTGTCGGTGCTGTCGAGATTCTTCCCCCCGTTGAAGCCGCCGCTGGTAAACGCGCCGACCACGTTGATCGTCGGCGCGAGGCTCAGTGGCGTCTGGTTGTTGGTTTCGCGCCGGTAACGGAAGCGTAGTTGATTCGCCGTTCTCGGGCTCACCACCTGCGTATCGCTCAATTGCAGCGAATTTTCGTTATCGTCGGAGTTGTAGGCAAGCGTAGGAAGGCTCAATTGCCCGATACCATTGTTATCTTGAACGTTGTGCTCGTACTGGTAGCGAACGGTGAGGACGTTGTTGGTGCTGATCTGGTAGTCGAACCTGGGGCTCAATTCCGTACGCGTTCTAGGCGTGAGGACCGCTTGGCTAAACGGAGTATTCTGGTAATTGTCGTCTAGAACAGTGGCGCTGACGATGGAAGCGTCTTGAATATTGCGCCGCCCACCGTCGAAGAAAAAGGATGCCTTCTTGCCCAACGGCCCGCCGATGTTTCCGTCGTAGAACACGGAGTGGTAGGGGGGGACTGTTGGGGAGAAGGGATTCCGCGAGTTGAAGGCGGAGTCGTTGCCGTTGACGAAGAACTGGCCGTGATACTGCGCGGCGCCCGGCTTGGTCGTAATTTCGATCCGTCCATACCCGAGCTTGTCGTACTCCGCTGAAAACGGGTTCTGATTGACGCGAACCTCCAGAATGGCGGACTTCGGCGGGAGCTGTCCGCCCGTGAATCCGTCGATGTAGATTTGGCCTCCATTCGGTCCTGCCGACGGCCCTGCCAGTGCCTCCAGGTCGGACTGCAACTGGTCGGGGTCATCCGAAAGCGCATCGAGATCTTTTCCTTTGAGCACGAGCGAACTGGCGTTGTTCTCGGCACTGACGCTAACCCGTGCAGCATCCCCCTGCACCGTGATTTCCTGCTTCTCCAGGGCCACCGCGAGTTGGGCGTTCACCGCCTGGGGCTTGCCGGCGGCGACGGCCACGTCAGCCTTCTCGAAGTTGGCAAAGCCTTTCAGGCTGATTCGCACCGTGTAGGCGCCGGGCGCCAGGTTGCGGAAATTGTACCGACCCTGGTCGTCCGTCTGGGCCACCAACTTTGTCCCACCGGGGCCCGTGATCTCCACCGTGACGGCAGGAATCGGCAGCCCGGACGGGTCCGTGACCTGACCGCTCAAGCTGGGGTTGCCCGATTGTGCCCCCGCCGGGGCCCGCGACTGGGCCCAAAGAGCGGCGGCGAACAAAGACGATGCCAATGCCGCACTCAGCACGCGTCCCATGTGTTTCCTCAAATTGCGCATTCTTGAATCCTCACTCTTCGAAACTGGAAACTGGAAACTCGAAATTCGAAACTCGCGAACAAGCCGTCAGCCGGTGCCTATCAGCGAAGTCGGTCTCTTATTCCTGCTTTCTGCTTTCTGCTTTCTGCTTTCTGCTTTCTGCCTTCTGCCTTCTGCTTTCTGCCTTCTGCTTTCTGCCTTCTGCTTTCTGCCTTCTGCTTTCTGCCTTCCGCCTTCTGCCTTCTGACTACGGTCCTCCCTCGCCTTCGCCCCCGCCCATGCCCATGCTCCAGGGCGGCAGGACAACCTGATTGCTTCCCTTGGGCCGCGCTGACAGGATCGGCTCCACACCGGCAAGAAGGACGATCGCCGTCGCCTCTGACGGGTTAGCTCCTTCGGTGCTGACCACGATCAAGGCGTCGCCCGTCTTGAGATCGCTGAGCGAGAGAGGAGGCATGCGATCGAGCATTTGCTGGAAGTCGCGCGAGCCGCCGCCGGCGCCTCTTGGTCCTCCGCCTTGGGCGCCACCCTGCCATCCACTCCGTCCGCCGCCCTGCCCGCCCTGTCCACCGCCCTGCGTCCCACCCTGGCCTTGGGCAAAGCTACTTCCCTCCGCCCTACCCGCCATGGCTCCGGTCGGCGCACCGCCGGAGTTGAGCATGGCGATCATCTGGGCAACCATGGGCGGAAGCCGATGCAGCTTGGAATCGGCATTCGTTCGCACCACGACGGGGTTGCCGGTGGCCAAGTCCTTTACCGTCGCCGTGCCGGCCTGCGCATCCACGGAGATCACCGTCGCCGCCAGATTGCGGAAGGTCCCCGAAACTACCTTTTCAGCGGTGAAGCTATTGCCGTCGGCGCTCTTGGTGCCCAGCGCTCGCACCTGGTCTCCAACCTTGATATCTTCGAAGGAGCCGGGGATGGCGTCACTAAAGTTCACCGAACCCGGCGCATAGCGCAACAGCACGGCGTTGGGAGCCAGCGAAATCGCCAGGGGATGGGTAGCACTCGCGGCACCCCCAGGCGCCGGGGATGCCGGCGTAGGGGACGAGCCGGAGACCGATATCGTAATCTGCTTGGTCGCCGGGTCCACGGCCTTCACCAATCCACCCACGCCGCGTCGCTGCCAATCTTGGCGCTCGACCTCGTGAGCGCTGGCGATGGCCGCCCTGCTCATATCGATCACCGTCGTGGCGACCATTGACTTCTGGTCGTCAGCGACCTTGCCCCGCGCCAGGACGCGGTCTCCGGCGTTGATGTCGCTGACCGCGATCGGGGTGGCCGACTTCAAGTCCTTGGCGCCGGGTGGCACCCTTACCGCCGTCACCCCGTCCGGCAACTCCACCGACAACTCTGCACCACCGTCTGTGTGCAAGGTAAGCTTGCCGGGCTGAATCTGGGTGACGACGCCAATAGGTCGCACCGCTGCCGCGCCAGCTTGACTAGCTTGGCCGGCTTGGCCATCGTGGGATATCAGGCAAATCCCAGCAACCTCTGCCAATACGAAGCACACCCACACCGCCACCCAACCCCTGCTGCCGTTCCTCATTCTCTGACTACCTCCATCTGACTCAGACGATGGTGAGTTGGCGTGGGTTTCGTTATTTCGCGACCTGACGCTTCGCGGTCCACTTGCCGTCGAACCGTTCGCTGTGCGACGTTCCCGTGATGGTGTCCCCGTCAAGTGTGCCCGTATATTCGATGGTGAACGTTCCGTTGGGAGTGTCACGCGTCACCGTAAAGCTGATCTTGTTGCCGGTGACCGAACCTTGCAGCGGCGACTCCCCACGTTGCCCTTTCATTGTGCCCTTGAGGGTAGCGCCGTCCTGCTGAATCGTGAGCGTGGAGGTCATGGTTCCGCGCGGAGTCTCGGACGAGAAGTCCCACGCGCCGTCAACCTTCGCCGGCTCGTCCGCTGCCAGGGTTCTACCGCCCCAAGTGGCCAACCCGATGCATGCCAGCGCTAAAATCAAAAAATAGGTGCTTCGTTTCATGCGACTGTCTCCTTTATCGGCTTTCGCCATACTATCCCTGATACTGACGAACCAGGGCGGAGTTGGGTTACGGCCACCGCGGCCAAGAAGCCAGAGTTCGGAATGCACAAGGTCAGGCTCCGCGTCGTCGGGCCTCAGCCCGATGCCATCTGGCCTTATTTTACGTCTTGTCTTTTGCGGGGTGGGGCACCGGCAAATCTAAGATCGTTTCTGGCGCCACCGATTCTAAAGGGCTTACTAGGTTCGCTCTAGGTTCGTTCCAGGTTCGTTTCTGGGACCCCGATGCGGTCTAAAGGACTTACTAGGTTCGTTGTAGGTTCGTTTTAGGTTCGTTCTAAGGCTCAAGTGATTGATTATAAATACTTAACTAGGTTCGTCTGACCCTTTTTGGCATTTTTCGGCGATTGCCAAGCCGCTGCCCGCCCCTTCGTGCCCTTTTCGCCATTCCAACCGGCTCTCTGCGGGTGGTAGGGCGCCGATTTTTCTTCCCTTTTCAACCTGACCTCACTTTCCGACATTGGGCTCTCGACCTTCAACCTACGACCTTCATGCCCGGCGGGGCATTTTTCATTCTTCCCGCTTTGACGGCCTCGCCGTGATTTGCTCGCTCGCCACCCACCAACGGTCGAGCGTCCTTCGCTCCGCTAGCCAAGAGACACCTTCCGCCAGGACAGAAGCGTCCCAAAACGGCAGATGGCCGAGCCTGATCTAACTATAGCATACATAAATTATTTGTCAACATAATTATTTTAGCGCGTTTCTCTACGTTCATGGCCTCGCGATTATCGCTGAGGAGGTCGCAAAAAGGGGCGCCGTCGTAGCGCTAATGAACCACCTTTTGTTTCATAAACATAGTGGGCGATCACTTACTAGCTCATGTCTCCGCCAAGGAGGAGTGAACTGCGGCCGCAGAAAGGATAGTAAGCCGTGAAGATTGAATCACTGAATTCAGCACACCCCGTGGTAAGCGCCATAGACGATGATCGCTATGAATCGCGTCAAGGTGCTTTTCACGTTTGCCCAGCCATTGTACACTCCCAGTGATGTGGCTCGACGAACCCCTCACCGAGGCTGAGCTTAGCCAACTCGACGACTTCCTCCTCTCCGATGCGGCGCCCAACGGCGGCATGGATATTTCCACGCTGCACGGCTTCCTCACCGCCGTGGCCATCGGGCCAGGAATGGTGCGGCCCAGCGAGTGGCTGCCCGTGGTGTGGGGAGACGAGGAAAGCCCCGAGTTTGAGTCCCGCGAAGAGGCGGAGCGCATTTTCGCCCTGATGATGCGCCTTTATAACGACATCCTGCGCACAGTCCGCGAGTCTCCCGATGAGTTCTACCCCATCATCCACTACGAGGAGAAGGCGCCGGGCACGGAACCACGCCCCGATCCGGAAAACTGGTGCCGGGGCTTCATGATGGGCGTGGCTCTGAGGTCCGACGATTGGACCCCCTTTTTGACGAAGGAAGACGGCGCGGCAATACTGCTCCCGATTTTCGCCCTCGCGGACGAGCAGATGATGGCCGAAGAGTTGGGTCCCGAGGCAGCCAAGAAACTCACTCGTAAGAGGCTGACGGAGATGATCCCCCTCTCGGTTTTTACCACCTACGAATACTGGCTCGAACGCCGAAAGCGGCTCGACCCCAACCTTCCTCCGAGCGGGCCTCGCCTCGGACGCAACGCCAAGGTCGGCCGCAACGATCCCTGCCCTTGCGGCAGCGGCAAGAAGTACAAGAAGTGCTGCGGGGCGGCCGGACACTGATCAAGAATTGACGATTGCAGATTGCCGATTGACGATTGGAAGAGAGGCTCATTGCCGATTGTGGATGGTGTTTTTCAGAGGGCCGCGGCTTGCCTACTCTTCTCCTCCAATCGTCAATCTGCAATTCCACCGGCTGCCTCTTGACAGCCGTGCTACCCTATTTCTGTCGACATTGCGTCGATCGCCGGTCGATGAAACGGCGAAAGCTTGCTTCAATCGGAAAGAAGGAACGATGAAGAACATCTCGGACGTGGAGATCCCGTTTGCCGGGGTCATCATGACTCAAATCCTTCCGTAATCGGGCCCGTTGATCTGGTAGCCTCCTGGCCTCCTGGCCTGCCGTTATCCGCTCATCCGCTCGTTCACGGAAGCCGTGATTACGAGGGATGAGGCCATCCCGAAAATCAATTCTGTCAATCCTGGTCCTTCTGGCTTCACCTCTCACGCACTAATTGTCAGGGGCGAGCTCCTGACCCGGCCCCGTGCCTTCGGGCGCGAACCATAGGTGCCCCAATGGAAGCAACTGAAGCTGCTGTGATGACCCAAGGTCAGCCGCCGCCTCGTTTTTGGGCCTCGGTCCGCGAGGCCCTTCGCGGCTCCCACCAGGACTATACCGCCATCGGCATCGACCGTGCCATTTTTCTGCTGGCCGTCCCCATGGTGCTGGAGATGGCGATGGAGTCGCTGTTCGCCGTGGTGGACGTTTTCTGGGTGGCGCGCCTGGGAGCGAACTCCGTGGCCACCATTGGACTCACCGAGTCGTTGCTGACCCTCGTCGTGGCCATCGCCATGGGCCTGGGTCTCTCCACTACCGCTATGGTGGCGCGCCGCACCGGCGAGAAGGATCCCGAGGGCGCGGCGGTGGCCGCCGTGCAGGCCATCGCGCTGGGGGTGGGAATATCTCTCGTGATGGGACTGCCCTGCCTCTTCCTGGCGCCGCGCCTGCTTTCCGTGATGGGCGCCACGCCGGCGATTGTCCAGGTGGGCTCGGCCTACGCTCGGATCGTCCTGAGCGCCAGCGGCGTGCTCGTGCTGCTGTTCCTGAACAACGCCATTTTCCGGGGTGTCGGTGACGCGGCGATTGCCATGCGCGTGCTGTGGCTTTCGAACCTGATCAACCTGGTGCTCGACCCTTGCCTGATCTTCGGCGTGGGGCCGTTCCCGCGCCTGGGCGTGACCGGGGCGGCGGTGGCCACCACCACCGGACGATCCATCGGCCTGCTGTTCCAGGTGTTCATGCTGCTGCGGGGCAGCGACCGCATCCGCATTCTGCGCCGCCAGCTTCGCCTCGAAGTCAGCGTCATGCTTCGCCTGATCAAGGTGTCGGTGGCCGGCGTCGTGCAGTTTCTTATCGGACAGGCAAGCTGGATCGTGCTGGTGCGCATCATCAGTGTGTTCGGGGGCGCGGCCATCGCGAGCTACACCATAGCCATCCGCATCATGATCTTCGTGATCTTGCCCTCGTGGGGCTTGGCCAATGCGGCCGCCACTTTGGTGGGCCAGAACCTGGGGGCAGGCGAGCCCGATCGCGCGGAGCAATCGGTTTGGCGCACCGGCTTCTATAACATGCTGTTCATGGGCACGGTGGGGGTGCTCTGCATCATCTTCGCTCACCCCATGATCCGCGTGTTCACGAACGACCCGGCCGTAGTGCCGCTGGCCGTCTCGGCCCTGCGGATCCTCAGCTTCGGCAACATCGGCTATGCCTACGGCATGGTGATGCTCCAGGCGTTCAACGGCGCCGGCGACACGCGCACTCCGACCGTGGTGAATTTCTTCGGCTACTGGGTGCTGGAGATCCCGCTGGCATATGCTCTGGCGATCCGCGCGGGCTTCGAATCGCGCGGCGCCTATCTGTCGATTCTGATAGCGGAGATGGCCATCGCCGCGGCAAGCATGATGCTGTTCCGCCGCGGCCGCTGGAAGTCGTTGCGGATTTAAGAGATTGAGTCATTGAGGAACCGGGTCATTGCGCCATTGAAGAGCAGCTATCAGCCCTCAGCTATTAGGTGTCAGCAGACAACCAGACTTTTTTGCTGAGAGCTGAGAGCTGACGGCTGAGAGCTGCTGTACTTCAATGACTCAATCTTCTCTTCTTTCAATCGTCAATCGAAAATCGGCAACGGCAATTCTTCGCCCGTCACTCTCGCAACGTGACGGGCGTCACCGCATTGGCAGCAGCTTTTGTGGGATCGTAGTTAGTGTGCAGCGAGTTCCCCACCGCACGCCGAGTGTTCCCATGATGCCTGAAAACCCGCCGCCCGGAACGGATCGCCGCACCTTCCTTCGATCGCTCGGATCTGCCGGAACAGTGCTTTTGTTATGGCCGAGAGGGGCGCTCGGCAGGCCCGGCCCCGTGGAATCATCGGAGGCCGACCCCACACTGACCGACTACAAGTACCGCACCGTATCCGTCGAGCATCTCGGCAAAATGAAAGCGATGTACGAAAAGCTCAGCCGCGAAGGCAGGCTCAGCCAGAACAAGACTTACCTCGGCTACCTCCGCGATTTCCAGTTCGAGCCGCCGCCGGGATTGCCCAACGCTCGCTCGCTGGTGATTGCTGCCACGCCGTGGAGACTCCACTCGGTCAACTTCCGGCTAGACGGACGCGTCTACGTCATCCTGATCCCCGGCGGATACTTCTATTACATCAACGACCCTTTTATCGCAGCCCTGAAGCAACGTATCGCGCATGACGTCATCGGGGACGCCGGCGCCAAGCTGGTGCTCGGCAACCCACCTCTGAAAGCGACGGCCGTGCGGAGCGGACTCGCGGAGTACGGCAGGAACAATGTCGCGTATGTGGAGGAGTACGGAAGTTTTCACGTGCTGTGGGCCTTCTTCGCCGAGCGGGAATTGCCGGACCAGTGGAATCGCCCGTTTCGGATGATGCGCTTCTGCAAGGGCTGTTCGATCTGCCTGCGGGCGTGCACCACTCGCGCCATCACTGAGTCGAACTTCATGATCAACGCCACGCGCTGCGTCACGCTGTACAACGAAATGAAGGACCCCATCCCCGACTTTATCGATTCCAAGGTTCACAACGCCCTGATCGGCTGCCTGAAATGCCAGGCCACCTGCCCGGCTAACCTGGAACTGGCCCGCAACGTCGAGCCCTGCGCCGACCTGACCGAGGAGGAAACGAAGCTTCTCGTCAGCGGTCAACATGACCCGAAACTTGAGGCCGCGATCAGCGCAAAATTCAAGGAACTCGGGAGTTTTTACGCCGAGGACCTGGCCTATCTCTCGCGCAATCTGAAGCTGGCGCTGGCCAACGCCGCCGTTCCGGAGGCGCTCGCATGAAGGCGTCCACCGCCCGCCGGCTCCGCCGGTTTCGCCTCGCCACCCTGATCGCCACCCTCGTTTGCTTTACGGCCCTCTTCCTGCTGGTCCGCCGGCCGCTGCTTCCCCTGTGGGCGTCGCGGGGAATCTTCTTCGCTTTGGATCCCCTCATCTTCCTGGCGCACCTCGCCGCCACGCGGACCATTCTCGTCTATGGCCTGGTGGCGCTGGTTCCGCTGGCCCTCACCTTGGTGTTCGGCCGCTTTTTCTGCGGATGGGTGTGCCCCTTCGGAGCCATCCACGAGTTCACTTCGTGGGTGTCGAGGAAACGCTGGAGCCCGCATTCAGGGCCGCATCGGCCCCGGCTCAGGTTCAAGTACCTGGTGCTGATCATTGTGATCGTGGCCGCGCTGGCGGGGACCACGCTGGGTGGGTGGCTCGACCCGTTTGCCTTGCTGACGCGAAGCGCGGCCACAGTAGTCGATCCGACCATCGCTTCCCTTTTCTCGAAGCTGACGGGCGTGCCCCGGGTGTCGTTTCAACCCGTACTGATCGGGTCGATCTTCCTTCTGGTGATCGCGCTCAATGCCTGGAAGCAGCGCTTCTTCTGCAACACCCTCTGCCCTTTGGGCGCGCTTTATGGGCTGGCGGCCCGATTCAGCCTGATGCGGTTCGAGACAGCCAAGGATTGCCAGGGCTGCCGGCTGTGCAGTTTCCGCTGCTCCTATGACGGCGGCCCGGGCAAGGACTACCTCAAGTCCGAGTGCGTCGCCTGCATGGCCTGCGTGGAGGACTGTCCTCGCGAAAATGTGCAGGTGAAGTTCGGGTGGCCAAAGAAAGCCGTCGCGCCCGGAATCGATCTGAGCCGAAGACAACTGCTGGGTTCGACCGCCCTGGGCGTTGCCATCGCGGCGCTCCCGAAAGCCGCGCTGGAAGCCCATCCCCAAACCAAGGCCGGACACGGGTTCCTGCGACCGCCGGGAGCCGTCGCGGAGGATTCGTTCCTGGCGCGTTGCGTCCGCTGCAACCAGTGCGTGGAGGCATGTCCCACCAGCTTCATCCAGCCGGCCGAGTGGGAAGCCGGCTGGGGCGGAATCTGGACCCCCGTGCTAGAGGCTCAGGCGGGATACTGCAAGTGGGATTGCGCCCAGTGTACCCGGGCATGCCCCACGGGAGCTCTCCAGCCGCTGACTCTGCCGGCCAAGCAGGCCTTCAAGGTCGGCACGGCCGCAATCGACCGGAGCCGCTGTTTCACCTACGCCGATGGCTTCAATTGTACGATCTGCGTGGAGAAATGCCCCGTTCCCACCAAGCCCCTTCGCTTTCGGCCGGTCGAGATGCAGGACTTCCGCGGCATACGCGTCAGAATCCAGCAGGTGTACGTGGTCCCCGACCTTTGCACCGGTTGCGGCATCTGCGCGCACTTCTGCCCCCGGAGCGGCGCGCCGGGGATCACCATTACGTCCGAGGACGAGGATCGGCAAGCGGTAACCATAGCCTAGCATAGTGTGCTGAAGAAGGGTGTAGCATACCGTGCTGCAACCGTTGAAGTTATGGCGGCATAAAGCCGCCGCTACTGAAGACAGCTCTCTCCTTTTGCGCATCGCCATGCGCCCCACCCGATTCTTGAAACTTCCAGATCAGCCGGCTCGTATGGAGCAGTGGGGTAGCTAACAAACCCAACGAGAGAGTACTGTTGTGAATCCGGTGTGATACTGTCAAGGACCCGTGGATCGGCGACCGGACGGAATAGCCGGACGTGAGCAGGGTATCGAAAAAGGAGAACTAACCAAATGTTGCGCAGATTCGTGCTGATTGCTTTCACGCTTTTCGCTCTGGCCCTGCCGCTGTGCAGCCAGACGGTTGATGGCCTGATTGCCAAAAACGTTCAGGCCCGCGGGGGAATGGACAAGCTCAAGTCGGTGCAGTCGCTTCGCGTCACCGGTAAGATGACGATGGGACCGGGCATGGAGGCTCCGTTCACCATGGAGCAGAAGCGGCCCATGCGCCTGCGGCTGGAATTCACGGTCCAGGGACTCACGGGTGTCCAGGCCTACGACGGCACTTCCGGCTGGCAGATCATGCCATTCATGGGCAAGAAAGATCCCGAAGTGATGACCGCCGATGACGTGAAGGACGTTGAAGAGCAGGCGGATATCGACGGTCCCCTGGTGGACTACCAGACTAAGGGTCACAAAGTGGAACTGCTCGGCAAGGATAAGATCGAGGGAACGGACGCCTACAAGTTGAAGGTGACACTGAAGAATGGTGATGTCGAAACCGTTTACCTTGATGCCGACTCCTATCTGGAGATCAAAGACGAGGGCCAGCGCACGGTTCGAGGGAACGTGGTGGAGACCGAGACCGCTCTCGGCGATTATAAGGAAGTGGACGGTCTGACGTTCCCATTCTCGATCGAAAGTGGGATCAAAGGTACCGAGCAGAAACAGAAGATCACCATAGATAAGGTGGAGCTGAACGCCCCGGTGGACGAAGCTCGCTTCAAGATGCCTGCCGCCAAACCGGCGGAAGCTCCGAAGCAGTGACCTGCTTTATTGCTGATTGCCGATTGAAAGAATCGAAACTCGAAATGCGAAAATCGACACTCGCCTTCCCCAGGTTCGGAGCGGCGCGTTTTGGGGGTTCGCGAATTTCGAGTTTCGAATTTCGAATTTCTGAACACAGCAGTCTAAAATCGGCAATCCTGCCCCCGAGGAGACTCATGTCAAGATACACAAGGCTTTCTGTCGCAGCGGCGGTTATTTTTCTTGTGGAGGTCGCGCCGTACAGCTTCGCGCAGGACGTTTTTCTTGACTCGGACGCGTTCAGCGGATTCGAGGCCCGCGCCATTGGCCCGGCCGCGATGGGTGGGCGCATCGCCGCCATTGACGCGGTCGGGGACCAGCGCCTTACTATCTACGTCGGCACGGCAAGCGGGGGCGTGTGGAAATCCGTCGATGGCGGGGTTACCTTCAAGCCGATCTTCGACAAACAGCCGACGCAGTCGATCGGTGCCGTAACCGTCGATCCCTCGAACGAGAAGACGGTCTGGGTCGGCACGGGCGAATCGTGGATGCGCAACAGCGTCTCGGTAGGTACCGGCGTCTACCGCACCAGGGACTCCGGCGACAACTGGGACTTCGTGGGGCTGCCCGATTCTGAGCACATTGCCCGCATCATCGTTCACCCCAAGGACAGCAACACCGTTTTCGTTTGCGCCAGCGGGCACCTGTGGAACTCGAATCCTGAGCGTGGCGTGTTCAAGACCACCGACGGCGGCAAGACCTGGTCGAAGGCCCTGTTTGTAAACGACGACACGGGGTGCGCCGACTTGGCCCTGGACCCGGAGAATGCGCAGGTACTTTACGCCGGCATGTGGCAGTTCCGGCGCACGCCTTACAGCTTCACCTCCGGGGGACCGGGCAGCGGCCTTTTCAAGAGCACGGATGGCGGAGCCACTTGGCACCCGGTTCGCAAGGGTCTGCCGGATGGGATTCTCGGCCGCATTGGTCTCTCGGTCTCCCGCTCCCGGCACACTCGTGTCTACGCGGTGGTGGAAGCAAAGAAGACGGCGCTTTTCCGCTCCGATGATTCCGGCGAGAGTTGGACCGAGATGAGCAGCGCTTGGAACATTCAAGGGCGCCCCTTCTATTTTGCCCGGATCGTCGCTGACCCCAACAATCCCGACCGTGTTTACAAGCCCGGGTTTGATCTCACGGTCAGCGACGATGGCGGCAAAAGCTTCGCCTCCGTATTCCAGGGCTACATGGGGGGCAGCGTCCACGGCGACTTTCATGACTTGTGGATCAGTCCCAAAAACTCCGATCAGTTACTGGTGGGCACCGATGGTGGACTTTACGCCTCGTACGATCGCGCGTCGCACTGGCGCTTTCTGGACAATGTTGTGGCCGCGCAGTTCTATCACGTCAGCTACGACATGGATCAGCCCTACAACGTCTACGGTGGTTTGCAGGACAACGGCACCTGGATGGGGCCCTCGCAGGCCACCGGTGGCATCGCCAACCGGCACTGGAAGAATATCGGATACGGCGACGGCTTCTGGGCCTTTGCCGATCCCACCGATCCCGACCGCCTACGTGGAGTATCAGGGTGCCAGAATCTTCCGGGTCCGCAAATCCGCGCAGGAGCTGAAGAACATCAAGCCCCTGCCGCGCGCCAACGAGCCGGAATTCCGCTTCAACTGGGACTCGCCCATCGCCATGAGTCCCAATAGCCCCGGCACCCTCTACCTGGGTGGGCAATTCCTGTTTCGCTCACGCGACCGCGGTGAATCCTGGGAGCGGATCTCGCCCGACCTTACCACCAACGACCCCGCCAAGCAGAAGCAGGAGGAGTCCGGCGGATTGACCGTCGACAACTCCGACGCCGAGAAATACGAGACTATCTTCGCCATCAGCGAGTCGCCGAAGGAGGCCAAGGTGATCTGGGCGGGCACCGACGACGGCAACGTTCAGGTGACGCGCGACGGAGGCAAAACGTGGAGTAATGTGGTCCGCAATATTCCCGCGCTGCCGCCCAATACCTGGGTTACCGGCATCGAAGCCAGTCACCACGATCCGGCCACAGCTTATGCCACGTTCGACGGTCACAATGCCGGCGACATGAAGACCTATGTCTATAAGACAACCGACTACGGCAAGACTTGGAAATCCATCGCTACGCCGGACCTGAAAGGTTACGCACACGTCGTTCGCGAAGACCTCGTGAGTCCTGACCTTCTCTTTGTAGGAACCGAATTCGGACTGTTCCTCACCGTCGATGGCGGCGCCCACTGGGCGGAGTTCACGGGCCACTTCCCGCACGTCGCGGTGCGCGACGTGGCCATCCATCCGCGCGACGCCGACCTGATCATCGCCACCCACGGTCGCGGCATTTACATTCTGGACGACATCACACCCCTGCGGCAGATTACGCCGCCAATCCTGGCCCAGGACGCCGCCCTGCTTCAGCCGCGTCCCGCCCAACTTCGGCTGCTGGCCACCGAGCAGCGCTTCGACGGAGACGCTGAGTTCCTCGCCCCGAACCCTGGCGAAGGCGCGCCCATTGTGTACTACCAGAAGAAGCGGCACATCTTTGGCGACCTTCGACTGGAGGTTTATGACTCCAAGGGCGAGATCGTCACCACCGTGGCGGCCAGCAAGCAGCGCGGCCTGAACCGGGTGGAGTGGCCCATGCGCTTGACCCCGCCCAAAATGCCACCGGCGGCGGGGATCGTCGAGGAACCCTACTCCCTCTACGGGCCACGCGCTCCCGAAGGCACCTACACGGTGAAGCTGATCAAGAACAAGCAAACGCTTACCACCCAGTTGCAACTGGTCGCTGACCCGCGATCGAAGAGCACCACGGAAGATCGCGCCCTGCAGTACCAAACGGCCATGCAGCTCTATCACATGCTCGAGCAGATGACCTACGTGGTCGACGCCCTGGTGGATTTGCGCGACCGTGCCGCCCAGCGCGCCGCGTCGCTGCCGCCGTCGAGCGCGGCCAGGAAGCAGTTGGAAACTCTCGCCAAGTCTCTCGAAGACTTTCGCTCCACTCTGGTGGCCGTGAAAGAAGGCGGCCAGATTACGGGCGAGAGAAAGCTGCGGGAGAACCTCGGCGAGCTATACGGCGGCGTCAATGGCTACGAAGGCCGTCCCACGCAGTCGCAACTCGAACGCATGGCCGTGCTGGGCAAACAGCTCGACGCCGCCACGGCCAGGTTCCAGTCCATCGCCACTCAGCAACTTCAAACCATCAACGCCGCCTTGCAGCAGGAAAAGCAGGAACCGCTGGCGGTGATGACGAAGGAGGAGTGGACCAAGAAACGGTAGACGACCGTTCCCTAATTCCTCGCTTTTCTCCTCAAACACAGCGTGCCTCCAACCTGTGTGAACCTCCCTCGCCCCCTTGCAGGAGAGGGCGGTCGCGCTTAGCGGGACCGGTGAGGGGCCAGTACATTACCGACTTACGAAACGACTGACATGGGCGGAGGTTCGCCCGAACAGCCCTTGCAAGTGTACCCCGTGCCAGGGTACAATAAGACCGAAATGCCGATTCCAACGGTTCGCATTTCAACTTCGGCGAAACGGGCGTTGGGCAGGTACCGGGGCATATTTTGGACAAACTGGAAACCTGGGTGGACGCCGTTGAACGCGACGGACTTCACGAAGTGCGGAAGACCCCTGGCTACCACGACGAACCGCTGAAGGGAAACCGGCAAGGCCAGCGTTCGATCCGGTTGAGCCGCGCTTACCGCGCTATTTATGTCGTTCAGAACGAGGGACCGGCTGAGTTTGTAAGCATTGAAGAGGTGTCTAAGCATGAATACTAAAGCTCGAAGTGACGCCAGGAAGTTTCTGGAACGCCTGCGGGGAGGGCCGCTGACCTTTGGCCGAATGCTTGCTTCCATCCGGCGGGCCGATGAGGTCGTGCAAGCGGATTTGGCACGCCGAATGGGGATTTCGCGAGCCAGGCTTTGTGACATTGAAAACGGCAGGCGAGCCGTCACTGTGGAAGGGGCCGCGCAGTTCGCGCGGGTTCTTGGCTACTCGGTGAATCAGTTCGTCGCTGTGGCGGTCGAGGACCAACTGCGCAAGGCCGGATTGAAGGTCAGGGTCCGCTTGGAAGCGGCGTAGCGTGACTCGCGACGATTGCCGGGAAGGCGTCAAACTGATCGCTCGCATGATGATCCGCAAAGGTGTTACTTCCGCCACGGATGCCGACGGCAGTCCGGAAGACCTGCAGGCTTACCAGGACGCGCTCAGCGCCGGTGAGTTGCCGATGCGCTTCTATTGCTTCCTCAACTGGCAAGCGCTCGACCGGATGATCGCGGCCGGCGTTCACACCGGCCTCGGCGATGAATGGGTTCGCGTGGGAGCCATCAAGATGTACGCTGACGGCTCGATCTCTGAACGCACCGCCCGGCTCTCGCAGCCCTACGACGGCATGCCCGGCTACTACGGTCTCCTGGTGGGTAGGTGCCGAGGAGCACTACGAGCGTGCCCGCAAAGCGCACGCGGCGGGCTGGCAACTGGCCACCCACGCCAACGGTGACGTGGCCATCGATGCCGTGCTGAGCGTTTATGAGCGCCTGCAGCGCGAGATACCCCGGCGTGACCCGCGTTACCGGATCGAGCACTGTAGCCTGATCAACGACTCGCTCGTCGCGCGCCTGCGTGCCCTGAACGCCATCCCCGTGCCGTTCTCCTGCTACGTCTACTTCCACGGCGACGTCATGCACTTTTACGGCGACGGCCGGCTGGAACATATGTTCGCCATGCGCAGCTTCCTCGACGCCGGGCTGCGGCCGCCGGATTCCTCGGGCTATACCGCCAGCCCTTTTGAACCCATGATGTGGCTCCAGTCCCAGGTGACGCGCACCGATCCGCGCGGCCATACCTGGGGCGCGAGCCAGCGCATCACGCTGGAGGAAGCGATTCGGGCCGGCACCTTGCACGGCGCTTACGCGTCGTACGAGGAAAACCTCAAGGGGTCGATCGAACCCGGCAAGCTCGCCGACCTCGTGGTACTCGGCGAGGATCCCACGCGCGTCGAGCCGCAAGCGCTGGTGAATATTCGGGTGGAGCGCACCATGGTGCAGGGGCGCTGGGTGTTCGAGGCCTGAGGACCACGGTGCCGCTTTTCCGACCGGCTGACCATTGGGAAGTTATCCGATCAGAGGGCCTTACCCTTAGCAGCTTGGCCACGAAGCAGGAACGTCTTGGGGTACGAGCCGTGGCCGCAAATCTTGAATGACCCGAACTCCTTGTACCGCTCGCCTTCCGGCACTTCCGGCTTCGATTCAATTCAGAGGCGAAGTTGATTCAAGTCGGCGAGGGTGATTGCCCGGTCGCGCAGCCGGTCGATCAGGTGCTGACGGACCCCTGGCGGCAAGTTGTCCCAACGCTCGATCTTGGGCATCAGTCACCAAACACCATTCGGCCCAACTCATCACCGAGGCGCTTGGCTTCCTCCGGGTCGGTGGCGTTGCGGAAACGCTCGGCAAGTTCGAAAAACTCCTGCTGCCTGCGCTTCTCAGCCTCGATCCCGTTCTCAATGAGTTCCACCAGCATCCGGTTGGAACTAAGCCGGCGGGTCTTCGCCATGCTGCGAACCTGCGCTGCGACGTTTGCCGAAAGGCTGACGCTTTGGCGTACCGTTTTATTCGCAGACTTCATACATAGCACCAGTATGCACCAAATTGGTGTGGTTGTCCATAGCGCGGACTCGCTGGGGACGAATTGGTCTGTTGAAATCAAGGCCGGGTCTGTCGAGAACCCTTCAATGGCGGGCCTGCTCGGCAGAAAAGGACTCTTCGAAAACTTCGTCGTGTGATTCGATTTTTGCGCGCTCTTTCGGCCCTTTTTCTGCTACTCTATTGGTTTGCCCATGAAAGTGCAACTGATTCGCAATTGACTCCGCTCGGGGCGGCGATTGACCCGAAAGCGGTTGTGATGGAGTTTTTCCACAGCGATCGGCGGTCGCAATCTACGGTCGTGAGGAGGGGGGAGTCGTTGGACTTAAAAGCTCTGTTGCAGAATTGTGAATCCGACCTTGACGCGATGGTAAGCTGCCTGCGCCAGGCGGTGGAGATCGAATCGCCCTCGAACTCGAAGGCGGACGTGGACCGCATGGTGGACTTCTTCGCCGGCGAGTTCACCCGCGCCCACGGCAAGGTGAAGATGCTTCGCCACCCGACGGCCGGGTCGGCGTTGGTGGCGGAGTTCTGGGGTGGGAAGTCCAACAAGCCACTGCTGCTGCTCGGCCACTCCGACACGGTGTGGGAGGTCGGCACGCTCAAGCGCATGCCGTTCGTCATCAAGGAGGGGTGCGCTTACGGCCCGGGGATCTTCGATATGAAGGCCGGCATCGTCTGCGCGCTGTGGGCCATTCGGGCGCTTCAGTCGCTCAAGATGGAGCCGGTGCGTCCCGTGCGTTGCTTCCTCAACTCCGATGAAGAGGTCTCCACACTGGCGTTCCGCCCCCAACTGGAGAAGGAGGCATCCCGTTCGACGGCGGTGCTGGTGCTCGAGCCGGCGCTCGGCTCCGCCCTCAAGACGGCGCGCAAGGGAGTGGGCGAATTTCGGATCACGGTCCACGGCCGCGCCGCCCACGCGGGAGTCAGCCCGGGCAGCGGCGTCAACGCCATCACCGAGCTGGCGCGCCAGGTCCTCCGCATTCAAAGCCTGACACGCCCGCGCCGAGGCATCACCGTCAACGTGGGCGTGGTAGAAGGCGGCACGCGAGGCAACGTGGTCCCGGAGCGCGCGTCGGCCCTGATCGATGTGCGCATCCCTCGCCTGGTCGACCGCGAATGGATCGAGCGTCAGTTTCACAGCCTCGAGCCTTTTCACCTCGAGGCGAAGCTCGAAATCACGGGTGGGATCAACCGCCCGCCGATGGAACGCCACATGGCGGCTGACCTCTTCCGCCACGCGGTGAGGGTGGGCCAAGAACTGGGCTTGGGTCTCCTGAAAGAAGCTTCCACCGGCGGCGGTTCCGACGGCAACTTCACTGCGGCGCTCGGCATCCCCACGCTTGACGGGTTGGGAGCGGTGGGCGATGGCGCCCACGCGCTCAACGAACACGTGGTCATCAGCGAGCTTCCCCGCCGTGCGGCGTTGCTGGCGGGGCTGATTGCGACGCTCTAGAAGAATTGACGATTGCCGATTGCCGATTGTAAGAGAAGAGTAGGCAAAGCCGCGCCGCCCTTTCAATAGGCCGTCCAGAATCGTCAGTGAGACTCTCTTCCAATCGTCAATCGTCAATTCTTCGGGCTGGTCATGGTCAAGATTAAGTGTTACAGCACTCTAGCCGCCTTGTTAATTGGGGGCTCCGCCGCATCTGTTTCAGGAGTTTTCTCCCAGCTTCCGGCGCGTACGAACAACGCGGCGCCGTCCACCTCGACTACTGCTTCCCAGGCGCCGGATATCGATCCCCGCCAACTCCTCGAGCAACTCGACGCCGTCTCTCTTGACCCCACTCAGATCTATTCTTTGCGCGATGCGCAGATCACTCGCGACGGCTTGAAGTTTTATTTCAACCGCGGGTTTGTGGAATTCTTCACGCCGGTGGCAGGAGAGATCACGGGAGCAGTTTTCTCCGGAGACGGCGAGGTCCTGTTGATGCCGCCTAATGCGGCGGAGCGTCAGAGCCTGGCCCAGTTTACGCAAACGGCAATTCTGGAAGAGCGCTTCCTGAGCCTCTACCTGCGATTCACTGATCACACGGCCCAGGAGTTGAAGGCTCGTGCCGAGCGTCCCGATCCCGAGGACCCGGAGCAGCCCGGAGATTTCGCCTTCCATTGGGCTCCGGTGGTGCGCAACCTGGCACCTCAGTCGTCTTTGCGCGTGCTGCAGGATATGCTGGGGGCGCGCGACCGGCCTGCCTTCTATGCCCGTATCGGTGGCGTCAGCCTCGGGACGTTCGAGGCAATCGATGACGGGCGGGCGCTCGAAGCCGTTGCCATTACGGCAGCATCACAAGTGGCCGGCAAGTCTTACGCCAACGTCTGGTGTTCGTTCCCGACCCGCACTTCGGGAGCACGAGTCTCCGATCCGGCTTGGCGCGAGATTCTCGTGCGCTCCTACAAGATTGACACGCGCATCAACGCTGATAACAGCCTGGAGGGTCACGCGCAGCTCGAGATCGAGTCCCGCTCGGATTTGGAGCGGCTGTTCTCGTTCGAGCTTTCTCGTTCGCTCAAAGTCTTGGAAGTGAAAGACGGCCAGGGGCGGAGCGTGACTTTCTTCCAGAACCCATCGCTCGAAGAATCGGAAGCGGCGGAGCGCGGCAACGATCTGGTGGCGGTGGTGCTGCCCTCGCCGCATCCCGTCGGTGAAAGGTATCGGCTGGACTTTACTTACCTTGGCAATGTGATCAGTAATGTCGGAAATGGCGTCCTCTTTGTCGGCGCCCACGGCAGTTGGTACCCGAACCGGGGCCTCGCCCCGCAATCACAATACGACCTCACCTTCCATTATCCCGACCACCTCTCGTTGGTGGCGACCGGGAGGCTAGTGATGGAGGATTCGTCGGAGGGTTGGAAGAACAGCCATTGGATCTCGGAGGGCGCGTTTCCCGTGGCGGGGTTTAACCTAGGCGCGTATGACCGCGTTACCCGCAAGGTCGGCAGTACTACGATTGAGGTCTACGCGTCAAAGGGGGCTGAGACTTCCTTGGAACAGCGGCACGCTGCGCACCAACCGCCCGATCGTGTGGTGACGCAGAACTTTGGTGGCAGCGTCAGGGTGGAGGTTATGCCTAAGGTGGCCCAGCCCCTGGCGCCCGCCGCATTGGTGGACCGGGTGGCGCAACATGCGGGGGATACAGTGCGGCTGTTCGAACTGCTCTTCGGTCCCTTCCCCTATCCGCGACTTGCGATTTCTCAGATTCCCGGCGATTTCGGTCAGGGATGGCCGGAGTTGGTTTACCTGCCGACGCTGTATTTCCTTCCCAGCGAGACGCGCTCCGAACTGGGTTTCAACACCAAGTCTGAGGAATTGCAGAACCGCCTCCTCCTAACCCATGAAATTGCACACCAGTGGTGGGGCAACGAAGTGGGTTGGAAGACGTATCACGATCAGTGGCTCTCTGAGGGGTTTGCCACCTACGCCGCCGCCCTCGACCTGGCCCACGAGAAAGACGGGGATCGAAGCTTCCGGGCACTGTTGCAGAGTTACCGGGACAACTTGCTGGCCAAAAACAAGGACGGCAAAACGATCGAGTCCGGCGGGCCGATCTGGCTGGGCGAGCGCCTGAACACGTCGCTCAACCCCATGGGTTACAACAGCATTGTTTACGACAAAGCCTGCTGGGTGCTCCACATGCTGCGCATGATGATGCGGGACTCGTCGCCGGACGGCGAGACTCGAGCCAGTCCTTCCAGGCCTTCTCGGCAGCCCGGGCGCGGTCCGTCGTCCGCGAATGCGGCTGCTTCGTCAAGTCTGCCGGCTGGCGGATCGGCAGTCACGATCGAGGCCAACGAAAAGTTCTTCAAGATGCTGCGCGGCTTCGTGGTCGCCTACCGGGACCAGAATCCCTCCACGGAGGACTTCGCGCGGTTCGCTGCCAAGTACATGAATCCGGCGATGGACCTCGATCACAACGGCCGGCTCGACTGGTTCTTTGACGACTGGGTGCGTGGGACCGGCATCCCGACCTATACAGTCGAAGCCACGGTTCGAGCGGCGGCCAACCGGTTTGTGGTGGAAGGGACCATCCAGCCGAGCAACGTCCGCCCGGAGTTCGAAATGCTCGTGCCGGTGGTGACGCAATCGGGCAAGGTGAAGACGCTCTTGGGCGAGGTGCCGGTGACCGATGCCGGCGGCCACTTCAAGTTTGTCACCAACTCCAAGCCATCGCACGTCACCATCGACGATGAGCGGGTTCTGGCGGTGGTGAAGTAAAACGGCGTCCTACCCAATCTGGGGTTTTGCTACGACCACCGACGAAGAATTGCCAATTGCCGATTGACGATTGACGATTGGAAGAGAAGAATAGGCAAGCCGTGAGCTTCTCTTCCAATCGTCAATCGTCAATCGACAATCGTCAATTCTTCTGAGGGCACAAGGAGGGCCTCACCGCTACCCCGGTGGCCAGTGGAACACTCGCCCTCCCAGAACGTGTACGTGGAGGTGGAAAACGGACTGCCCCGCGCCAGCGCCCTGGTTGACGACGGTGCGGTATCCCCGTAACTCGAGGCCGCGCGCACGGGCGAGTTGGGCGGCGATTTGAAACAGGTGGCCAAGGAGCGGCTCATCCTCAGGCCCGGCGTCACCAAGCCCGGGGAGGTGCCGGCGCGGGATCACCAGCAAGTGAACGGGCGCCTGAGGATGGAGGTCCTCAATCGCGACTACCGACTCGTCTTCGTAGACGATCTTTCCCGGCGCTTCGCGTTTAATGACTCGGCAAAAGATGCAGCTTTCCAAAGGACACTCCTCTCAGGTAGACGGTCCTGTTGTCCCTGGTCCTTTGTCACCTGCAAGGACAGGCCTGCCTAGGCGCCATGCTTCAATTGAAACGTTCTTTGCAAAGGACCACGGACCAAAGACGAAGGACGTCCTCAGCCTTAATTCAGTCGGACGACAAACGTCTCCGCGGCCAGGTTCGCCTGGCGCACTTTTTCGGCCAGAGCCTCGGCGTCTTCCTGGCTCGATTCGCGTCCCACGCGCACGCGGTAGAAGATCCCATCGCCGCGATCAAAGGTTTGGATCTCGACCGGGCCAAAGTGGTTCTGCTCCAGGATCGCCTTCAGCCGGGCGGCATTGCTCGGATTCCGGAAAGAGCCTACCTGCACGGCAAAGATGCCGGGGACGGCGCCGGGAGAGCCGGGCGACGGCAGACCCAGGATTTCGAGACTCACGTGCGCGGTGCCGGGGCCGATCATCTGCATGGACCTGGCGGCGCCGTTGGAGAGATCGATGATGCGCCCTTTCACGAACGGCCCTCGGTCGTTGATCCGCACCTCCACGTCACGGCCGTTGTCGAGGTCGTGGACCCGCACGCGGGTGCTGAAGGGGAGCGTGCGATGAGCGGCGGTCAGGTCGTGCATATTGTAAATCTCGCCGCTGGCGGTCGGCCGTCCGTGGAAGGGATGACCGTACCAGGAGGCGATGCCCTGTTCGTTCTGCACGATCTTCGCCGGCGGCGCGCCAACCTGAGGCCGCGTCGGATGGCGGCGGCGGCGATGCAAACACCCGGTGGAGAGGAGGAGCAATCCCACAATGGCGGCGGCCGTCAGCGTGGTCAAATGGATTCGACCCTCGCCCGAGGGACGCTTCGGGGAAGCCGTGGTCACCGGCAGGTCAGCGGCGTGAGGCATAGCGAAGCACAGTAGATAGTAAACGGTAGACGGCATATAGGCAGATGGCCGCAAACGGAGTCCTCCCCGTATGCCGTCTACAGCCTGCTGTCTACCTACTTCGACAGGCTCTCGGCCATCTTGGCGAGCTGCGTGGAGGCCTTGCGCAGCAGCTCCGACAGCTCCTTGCGAGTGGTCGGCCTGACTTCATGCTCCACAAACTGGACGAATTTTTCAAATTCCTTATCCACGGTCTTCCCGACCTCTTCGAAATTCATAATGCCCTCCTGCCGGTGTTTCACCGCCTGCCGGATCATGATCCAGGGTCCATCGGCCATTCTATGCGATGACTGCGGGGAAGAGAAGCCAGTATTCAGTTTTCAGTTTTCAGTTCTCAGTCAAGAGAAAGCCCGAGCTTGACCCTGAAAAAAGGAGCGAGAGCTGGAGGGCTGATGACTGAAAGACTGAGAACTGAATACTGGCTTCTCTTCCCGTCGGTTATCCGTCATACTAGCTTTTAGAGCTTTCTGGAAACCTCATGGAACTCTCTCCCAAGCTCAGATTCAAGCTGGAGCGGTGGAAGAACTCGCTGGACGCCCTGTTTGCCGGCAAGGAGTCTTACGACACCTCCCATCGCATGTGCCCCAACTGCAGGGCGCTGGTGGAGCGCGGGGCCTCCGAGTGCCCGTTCTGCGGCATGAAGTTGCGATCGCCGCGAGCGCGCTCCCAAAGCTCCGGGTCGGGCCAGGTGCTGGGCGGGTTGCTTCCCGTCCCTTCCACGGCATGTTCGGTGATCATTTTGGTCACGATCGCGGTTTATGCGGCGAGCTGGTATTTGACGCAGCAGGCGTCGAGCCCGGGCATGCCCGCGCCGTCGATGGGAGGGATCAACGGCGGTGTCCTCCAGGAACTCGGCGCCAAGAGCCCTTTGATTGTTTTTCGCCATCAATGGTGGCGGCTGGTAACGGCGATCTTTCTCCACGCCGGACTCTTTCACATCGGCATGAACCTCTGGTGCCTCTTCGACCTGGGGCCGCAAGTGGAGGCCCTATTCGGCGCCAGCAAGTTCGTCGTCTTCTATCTCGTCACCGGAGTTGCGGGGTTCCTTTTGAGCCTGTTCTGGAATCCTATGGGTATGTCGATCGGCGCTTCCGGTGCGATCCTGGGTCTTATTGGCGTTCTCATCGGCGCAAGTTTCCATCACGGTGGTCTGGGTAAAGCGTATCGCGGGACGCTTTGGCGCTGGGTCATCTACATTCTGATTTTCGGTTTGCTTCCCTTCTTCGCCGTGGATAATGCCGCCCACATCGGCGGATTGGTTTCCGGGCTGGCCCTCGGTTACGTGGTCCCCGAGACCGACTCGGAAACCGTCATGGGCGACAAACTGTGGAACGTCCTGGCGCTTTTTGCGGTGATCATCATCGCTGGCTCGTTTGTCTTGATGGCCATGCACCTCACGCAAGCAGGAGGATAGCTGCTGCATATCCCAAATACGTTGGTGACAAAAGGAGGGTTCGGGATTCGGGGTTCGGGATTCGCAGAACCAACGCCCGAACCACGATTCTCCTCTGCGAATCCCGAACCCCGAATCCCGAACCCCGTTGGCACGGAGGATCAATGAAAGGCTTTGTAGCGGGCCTGCTCATTGGAGTTCTGCTCGTCCCGGTGGTGGGGTACCTCTACTTCCGCTCCGGCAGTGCCCCGGTGGCAACCTCCGCCCCGCCCATGCCGATGGAAAGTACGCTGGCCCGGACCGCTCTTCACGCTACTCTGGCCAAGGAAGCCCCCAAGACAGTCCCTATCACCGTGGATGACGCCGCTCTCGCTGCCGGTGCCCGCGTCTACCGAGCCAATTGTGCCATGTGCCACGGCTTGCCTGGTCAGGCTGCCCCTGCGGTCGCCAAGGGAATGTTCCCGCCGGCGCCCCAACTCTTCCAGCCGGACGAGATGGTCACCGACGATCCCGCCGGCGTCACTTTCTGGAAAGCCAAGAACGGCATTCGACTCACGGGCATGCCGGGCTTTCATGCGTCGCTTTCCAACGAGCAACTCTGGGAGGTGAGCGTTCTGCTGGCGGGCGCGGACAAGCTGCCGGCCGCCGTTCATCAGATTCTGGCGTCTCCGGCGCCCGATTGGAACCCTCCCCAATGAAGTTCGGGACTCACTCTCACGAAGCAGGCAGCTTCGGGGCGGGGCGCAAGCGGTCCGCTTCGACGGCGGATGCTGCCCAGGCGGACGCGAAACCGAAAGTTCCTGCGTCCGAGCGCCTGCGCGTTCTTTTGCCGGATATCTGGGCCTTGGTCGGCCCCCGGCGCGGGTTGCTGGCTCTTGGCTTCATCCTGATGGCAGTTAACCGGCTCGCCGGATTCGTTCTGCCGCTTTCATCGAAGTACCTGATCGACGACGTCATCGGCAAGCGTCACCTTCAGCTTCTGAAGCCGCTGTTGGGGGCGGTGGTGCTCGCGACCCTGGTGCAGGCCGTCACCGACTTTTCCCTTACTCAGCTCCTTTCCAAAGAAGCGCAACGGCTGATCGCCGAGTTGCGCTGTAAAGTTCAGGCGCACATCTCGCGCCTTCCGGTTGCCTATTACGATTCCAACAAGACCGGCACGCTGGTGGCGCGGATCATGAGCGACGTGGAAGGCGTGCGCAATCTGATCGGCACCGGTTTGGTGCAGTTTGTGGGCGGCGTGATGACCGCCTGCTTCGCGCTGGTGGTGCTCCTGCGGATCAGCGTCGCCATGACCGCCGTTGCCGCCGTGATTCTGGCGGGCTTTGGGCTGGCGCTCAAGAAGGCTTTCGGCATCATCCGCCCCGCATTCCGCGAACGCTCGAAGATCAACGCCGAGGTCACCGGACGTCTCACCGAGTCGCTGGGCGGTGTCCGCGTAGTGAAAGGCTATCATGCCGAAGAGCGCGAGCAGAAAGTGTTCGCGGGCGGCGTTCAACGGCTCCTGGAGAACGTCATGAAGACGCTCACCTACACTTCCGGCATGAGCCTGGGCGCCACCAGCCTCTTCGGCTTGGTCAGCGCCCTCATCATGTTTATGGGCGCGCGCCGGATCGTGGGCGGCTCCATGACCCTCGGCACTTTCGTCACTTACACGATTTTCCTGGGTATGCTCGTTGCGCCCATCATGCAGATTGTGGGCATCGGCACGCAGCTCAGCGAGGCGTTCGCGGGCCTCGAACGCACGCGCGAAGTGATGCGCGAGCGGCCGGAGGACGACGACCCCCACCGCTCGCTCACCCTGGGCCCGATTCGCGGCGAGGTGGTTTTCGACAACGTCAGCTTCGCCTACGAGGCCGGCAAGACGGTGCTCAATGGCGTTTCGTTTCGCGCTGCGCCCGGCACCGTCACCGCCCTGGTGGGACCCTCCGGCGCGGGCAAGTCCACCATCATCGGGCTGATCGCGGCGTTTCACACTCCCACAGCCGGGGCCGTCGGGGTGGACGGGGTGGACCTTTCCACCGTGGCGCTCGCTTCCTACCGCACCCAGCTCGGCGTGGTCCTGCAGGATACCTTTCTCTTTGACGGAACCATCCGCGAGAACGTCGTTTTCTCCCGGCCCGACGCGTCGGAAGAGCAGATCATGGCCGCCTGCCGCATCGCGCGGGTGGACGAATTCGCCGAGACCTTCGAAAAGAAATACGAGACGATTGTGGGCGAGCGCGGGGTGAAGCTCTCGGGCGGCCAGAAGCAGCGCGTCTCCATCGCTCGCGCCATCCTCGCCGACCCGCGGCTTCTGATTCTGGATGAAGCTACGTCCAGCCTCGATTCCGAGTCAGAGGCCCTGATTCAGGAAGGGCTCTCTTACCTGATGCGCGGGCGCACCACGTTCGTCATCGCCCACCGCCTTTCCACCATTCGCCGCGCCGACCAGATCCTGGTGGTCGAGGGCGGACGCATCATTGAGCGTGGCACACACGAATCCCTCTACGCCGCCAGCGGGCGCTACTACGAGCTTTATACCAAGCAGCACGGGTTGGAGGCAAACCTGTTTCTGGCGCCAGGCGAGGGCGACGAATCCCGGAGTGCGACCGAGGAGACAATCGCCTCATCTCGCGGGAATGGTGATGTACCCGATCCGGTACGGTTGTTGCGCGGGCAGGATCGAACTTGAGAAAGGAGGAAGCCTTCATGATGCCTTTCACAAAATGCCCGGTCTGCGGTGGCGAAATGGTGGAGAAGGAAGTTGAGAAGCTGCTTCGAGGCGGGGTGCATACCGCCGTTCTGAGAGTTCGCGCCGAGGTGTGCCTGCATTGCGGTGAGCGACTGTACTACGACGCTACGATTCGCCGATTCGAGGAGATCAGGGTTAAGCTCGAACGGCAGGAGACCGCTGACTTCCAGCCGATGGGGCGATCCTACCAAGTTGTCTAGATAAACCGCCAGACCCGTTCAGAGGAATCAGCCCTTGTGAACCAGCCGCTTCTTGGCCTTCTCCCAGGGGATGGGCCGTTCATGCTTGGTCTTAGCCTCCTCCAAGACGTGTTCTGCCTCCCTGATGTCCCGGCGATCTTCGAGTTCTTCAAGCAAAGCTAAGTCCTCGACGGGAATCAGTGCTGCGAGGTCCTCGTCGCGGCGATGGACGACAACCCGCTCTCGGCCATAGGCAACGCGATTCACCGTCTCTGCAAAATCTCTTCGTACTTTGCTGGAGGGGATGCGAACCATGGTGCGTCCTCACTCGTTTTTCGTACCTCATGTACGAGAATCGACCTTCTCTGCTATCTTATCAAGCTGGTCTAAACCTAGTGAACCCTGACCTCATCGCTACCGGCGCCGTCTGGTACATCGTTTTCCTTCTCTCCCTCACCTGTCACGAAGCGGCGCACGCGCTGGTGGCCAAGTGGGGCGGCGATCCCACCGCTTTCCACAGCGGTCAGGTGACGCTCAATCCGATTCCCCACATGCGCCGTGAGCCTTTCGGCACCATCATCGTGCCGCTGCTTTCCTATGCCCTCGGCGGCTGGATGATCGGCTGGGGCAGCGCGCCCTACGATCCCGCCTGGCAATTCCGCCATCCGCGCCGCGCCGCCTGGATGGCGCTCGCCGGACCGCTGGCCAATATCGCCCTGATGCTGGTGGCAGTGGTGGGCATTCATGCCGGCATCATCGCCGGAGTCCTGGCGGCGCCTGAGTCGGCCGGATTCAGCCACGTGGTCGCGGCGAGGTCGCCCGGATTCGCCGACGGGCTGGCCATGTTTCTTAGCATCCTGTTTTCGCTTAACCTGCTGCTGGCTGCCTTCAACTTGCTACCTGTGCCGCCTCTGGACGGCAACACCGCCGCCGGCCTCCTGCTGCCCGAGGACGCCGCTCGTCGCTTTGCCTCCTTGAGTCACAATCGGACCTTCGCGCTCATCGGCTTACTATTGTGCTGGAAGCTCTTCGGTTACATCTTCCGGCCGATATTTGACTTCGCGCTCAATATGCTCTACCCGGGCATGGGGTACCATTGAATTGAAGTTGTCAGTCGTCAGTTGTCAGTGGTCGGTTGCAGTCGGCCGACGGCTGAGTGGCAACTGGCGACTGAGGGCATTTGAAAGAAGATAAGAGCTTAACGCGGAGATCGCCGAGGGCTCACCGAGGCCACAGAGAAGAGCGTGCCAACGCATTTAGCTCCACCCCAGACCCCCTAAGCTCATTCGCGCGGAACCGGGGGGAGGTGTACTCAAGTCTTTACTTCTCAGTGGTCTCCGTAAACCTCTGCGACCTCTGTGTTGAGCTCTTCTTCTTGGTTGCGGCCAGAGACCGCCGTATGCCTAATTCTTCATACTTTTTGACAACTGACCACTGACAACCTACTGCGTGGCTGGGGCTTCTGCGGTTTCTCGAAAGGGAGTCCTGGATTCGTAAAGCGACATTCGGGCCTTGAGCTCCTCGGCCAGCGGTTGTGCGTTCTGTTCGGTAGCCAGGGCCAGCGCCTGGCGCGTGGTCTCGATGGCTTCCGGAAACCGGCCAGACTCGGCCAGAGCGGCGGCCAGCGTGTCGAGGATTGCCGGGTCCTTGCCGCCCGATACTTCCACTGCCCGCTGCGCCAGCTTCACCGCCTCAGTCCCGTTTCGGATCGAGGCCTCTGGGCAGGTGGCCAGCACCCACGCCGTTTGGCTCAGAAGAGGTACGTGGTTCGGGTCCAGGCGCAGCCCCTCGTGCCAGTGCTCCAACGCCTCTCGCGTTTTGCCTTGCAGGTAGAATCCATTGCCCAGATTGAGGTGATTCTGCGCTTGCTTGGGGTTGATCTCCACCGCCTGCTGGAGATGAACGATCGCTTCGTCGAGCCTTCCTTTCTGCAAGAGGGCGATGCCGAGGTTGCTCTGGGCCTCGCCATGCTGCGGTTTCACCGCCACGGCCTCTTGGAGATGTGGGATCGCCTCGTCGAGCCTTCCCTCCTGGAGCAGGACAGCACCGAGGTTGCCTTGGGCGTCGCTGAACTCGGGTTTGGCCTCAACGGCGGTCCGGAAATGAGCGATAGCCTCATCGAGCGTTCCCTTGCGCAGCAACGCGAGTCCAAAATTGTAGTTGGCCTTGGCGTCGGCGGGATCGAGATCCAGGGCCTGCTTCCATTCCGCGATGGCCTCCTCAGTCTGGCCTTTGGTCGCCAACTCCACCGCAAGGTCGAATAGTCGGTAGAACTCAGCCGCCGGCACGTTGATCTTCGCCAAGCCGTCTTGAGGAATGTTCACGAACTCGGGAATGTTTACGGCGCGGTTGGCAGCGGTTGTGTTGTCGACCAGAATGGGCGGGCTGTCGTTGCCCTGCTCGTCCAGGTGCGTCAGATACATCTGGGTATAAGGCGAGCGGGCCTTGGAAGAGAACACCAGCCAGCGGCCATTGGGCGAAAAGCTGTGCCAGGAGTTCATGAGCGTCGTATTCGCGCGCATCCGCCGCGCCGTGCCGCCTTCCGCCGGCACGATGTAAAGCTGGCTGTCGGGACGCATCAACTGGCCGTTGTGCGCCTCGACAAAGACGATCCACCGGCCGTCGGGCGAAACCTTGGGGAAGCTGTTGCTCATGCCGTTGCGCGAGGCGCCGGCGATAGGTTCCGGTTGCCCACCTTGCCCGCCGTTGAAAGGTATCCGGTAGAGGTCGTATTGAATCGGGGTCTCGTCCTGGTCGTTGGCGTGCTCGGCCGGCTTCCAGCCTTCGGGGTAGGGATCTTTCGCTTCCGCGCGCGCAAAAACCAGATACTTGCCGTCGGGACTCCAAACGGCGTCGGTGTGTACATAGAGCGGATCGTCGGCTCCGGGCAGAGGCTGTCTTCGGCCCGCCGCCCTGTTGTACCAAGCCAGAATGCCGCGCGTTGGATAGAACACCTGCAGGAATCGGTAGTCCTTGAAGTTGTTAACGTAGTAGGCGCCCTTGAAGGTGGTGACGACACTCTGTCCGTCCGGTGAAACCTGCGACATGAAGCCGATTCTCATGTTTCCCGCCGGCTCCGCGTCCCGAAAGGAAGTCCACGAGATCACATCCTCATTGCGGATGGACATTTCCGGTTTGATGGAGGCGATGGCGTATAGCCCCTTATCGTTCCCGGGGCCGTCGAGGTCCATGCCCAGTGTCTGGCCGTCGCGGGAAAAAGAATGGCAATTGGCGCACGTGTGCATGCCCTCCAGCAGCACCCGGCTTTGGGGCTCGGCGACGTTGCGCAGCCGCCAGGCGATCAGGTGCATAGCCGTGGGAGCCAGCGGCTTGATCACGCCCTTCTCCAGATCGGAGGGCATCAGCGGCACATCGCGGTAGAAGATCGGCGCGCCGACGGGATCCTTCGAGGTTTCGATCGTGACCCGGCCTTGGGAAATGGCTCGATCCGCGTTCCCGTTCCCGAAGCCGGTAATCGTCACCGTCGCCGGATGCTCCGAAGAGCGCTCCTTGATCGCCGCCCAGGTCGCGGCGTCGGGGGTCCAAGTGCGGGCCGCGGCTTGCTGGGGCGTGAGCTTAGGCAATTCATTCGTGGAGGAAACGCAACGCTCGTCGATCTCGCCGAGACGCAACCGCTCGCCTCGCGATTCCAGCTCGATGGGAGCCGAGCCATCGGCAAACGCCACCTCGATCCGCCATGCCGTGGCGCCCTCGGCAGTATCGCGCCAGAGGAAGGTGGGGGCGGTGATCTCCGGTGGGAAAATCGATCCGTCCGCCGGGTAGTCGATGGTGATTGGGACCGGTCGCGCGGGATGCTGCGCCGCCAGTCCGCCCCGCGTCGCGACCGTCGCTGCCACTGAAGCGCTGATAGCGATGGTGGCGAGAATACGAGTTGCCAGTTTGTCTGCACCACGTCGCGGCCCGGAGATTCCCATGAAGCCATTGTGGCGGGACTCCCCACCTCTGGCTGTGACCAATATCACAAGCCAAAGTGCGCCTGCCGCCTGGGAGCGCGGGCGTCTCGCCCGCTCTTATCTGCGCTTCCCTTCTGGCCGGACCCGCGCCGCTTCCCGAACTGGTTGAATGGCGCGGGTAAGAGCTTACGGCCTCGTTTGAGGTTGCAGGCAAGAGCGAGCGGGACGCCCGCGCTCCCAGGCCCAATTCGGGCGCTGTAGGGGTACGGCTTGCCGTACCCTGGAGTTTCTACATTCTAAGCCGCAGCAGCAGCGACGAACTGGGAGGAACTAGGCTGAATGCCGAGTTGTTTCAGCAGTTCGNGATGCTCGGCAGCTT
>JGI26339J46600_10000023_pt1 | contig 47394 bp, 34 predicted proteins | sample BogFormECP12_OM1_FD_46600 | JGI IMG/M metagenome (IMG submission 46600) | reverse complement strand
ATTGTAATAGACATTATAACCGTATGTGATATACACTTTTTGTTCTTTGCTTATACCCATGTTGGAGGCATAATGCGTCGCGCTGCCCTGTTTTTCGCCGCTCTCGTTCTCTGTCTTTCACCAGCGTTGTCCTCTGCGCAGGACGGATATTTTGCCGATTGGTTCCAACGCGTCGACAAAACTAAAGACGAACAACCCCACTGGGTCACGCCCCTGGCAACGACCACGCCTCGTCTCGAAGAGGAATACCGCTACGATCAACTCTGGCAGGAAAATGCCAAGGGAATTACCACCAACAACTACGATGGCGGCAAGGGCCTGGAGCTGATTCCGTTCGAAAAAGTGGAAGTGATCTTCAATGTACCCTCGTACATCGACCACAACAGCCCCAGCACCAAGAATGGCTGGGGGGACGTTGCGTTCCTGGTCAAGTACCGACTGCTTTCCGCGAACGAGCAGCACGGCAACTACATCCTGACCGCGTTTCTGGGCTGGAGTCTGCCGACCGGCCAGTACAGTAATGGAGCCTTGCACGCGGTCATCACGCCCACCATCGCCTACGGAAAAGGTTTTGGAAACTTCGACGCGCAAGGCACGTTCGGAGTAGCCTTGCCGGTTGCCGATACCAACCTGATCGGACGCAACTATCTCTGGAACAACACGTTTCAGTATCGCGTCTTGCGCAAGTTGTGGCCCGAGGTCGAGCTCAATTCAACCTTCTTTCAAGATGGCAAGAACGATGGCAGGAAACAGAACTTCGTGACTCCAGGCCTGGTCATGGGCCGATTCCACCTCTTGGGAAGGATGGGCTTCACCATCGGCGGTGGATACCAGATCGCCACCACCCATTTCCACAGCAACAATCACAACTCTATTTTGACGATCCGTTTCCCGTTCTGAGATTGGAGCGGGATGAATGCCAACGGCGCTTGCTCGGGCTGTAGAGACGCGGCAAGCCGCGTCTCTACCGTTGCCTCACGCCTCCGGATAAATTCCCAGCACCTTCACCAGTTCCGCGACCTCGCTCAAATGCCGCAGGGCATTGCGGGAATCTTCATCGTCGCCGCGCAGCAGATCCACAAAAAACACGTATTCCCATGGACGGCCGCGCATGGGCCGCGACTCGATCTTGCTCAAACTGATGTCGCGCAGCGCGAACACGCTGAGCGCCTTGAACAACGCTCCTGGAATGTTCTTCACGCTGAAGGCCAGCGAAGTCTTATCCGCACCGCGAGCCGCCCGCGGCTTTCCCCGCTTGATCTTTCCTCGTTCGATCTTTCCTCGTTCGATCAGGAAGAAGCGGGTGAAGTTCTTCTTGTCATCCTCAATGCCGGCCTTCAGAATCCTTCCCGCGTAAACTTCGGCGGCCCGCCGGCTGGCAATGCCCGCCGCATCGCGCAAGCCCTCCGCCACCACATGCTTCACGCTTCCCGCGGTGTCATAGAACGGCACCGGCTCCAGCCGAGGATTCTTCGCAAACAGGTCGCGGCACTGATCGAGCGCTACGGGATGAGAGAACACGCGCCGGACGTCTCCAAGCTTGGTGCCCGGCAGCGCGATCAGGTTGTGGACGATGCGCAGACGAAACTCGCGCACGATGTGAACGTTGCGGCCCAGCAGCAGATCGAAATGTTCGGCGACCGAACCCGCCAGCGAGTTTTCGATGGGGATCACGGCGCCGTCCACCGTGCCTCGCTTAACTCGGTCGAAGACTTCCAGCGAACGCGCGCACGGCACCACCACCGCCCGCGGCAACATAGTTTCCGCCGCCTCGTGGCTGAAAGAACCAAGTTCTCCCTGGATCGCAATCTTCATGAAGCCATTCCCTCTTCGCACCGGAAATTCCGCGCGCCGAGTCGGGTTGATTGTAATTGAAGTGAAGACCAGGCAGGAGGGAACCTAGCAGGCTGCGGAAAAACTCGTCGAGGGCGCAAAAAGCACACCTCGGGCGCTGAAGCGCGGACACAATTTCAACAACTTAACGGCACGAGTAAACTCGTGCCCTTCCCGAAACCCGCTCAGGTCAGAGTCTTTCCGCAGCCTGCCAGGGCGCGATCGGCATTTCGGACTGGGCGGGTGAGATGGCAGTGACTGCAATGACGTGTGGCCGGGGTCAGGAGGACAAACCGAACGTCTGTCGCGATGGGCGCGTTGAAGGGTTGGGTAGTGTCCTAAATTCAACTGCGAGTTCCGGGGCCTGTTCGCAAACCAGAACCTCACCACGGAGGCACGGAGTCACGGAGAAAAGCGAGGTCATGATTTTGTCCCTTAGGAATCGACTGCGACCCGGTGATCAGCCTATGAAAAAGCCTCCCTCCGTGTCTCTGTGTCTCCGTGGTGGGTGTTGCTCGGGACCGGGGATGCAGCCGATTTAGGACACTACCAAGAGTTGGGATGGCTTGCGGTATCGAGCGACTAACGACCAGCGGCCAGTTCCTATCCCGCGGCTACAGCCCGTTCATACGCCGGGCCATGGTAGCGCAGCGCCACATTCATGAAGACGTTTCCGCTGGAAGTGTTGAAGCACATCACCAGGGCTTCGGTGTCTTCACTGCTCTTGCTGCCCTGCTCGGAAGTGTGCAGGGTTGGGGGACGAACGTGAAAGTGGAATCCCTGGTCGTTGAGCGTGGTGATGGAGTTGCCAATGATCTGGTTGGCCAGCTCACAGACCGCCTCGCGGATCAGTTCTTCGTCGGTCTCGGATACCGCGACGTTGGCCAGACGGCTGGCGAGCTGCACCGCGGCTCCCAGGTCCACATCAAAAATGATCCGCCCTTCAATTTCGCCCATGAGGCAAACCTCGGCAGCGATCCCTTTCCGCCGGTAGGCCTCTTGTTCCATGCTCAGGTTCTCGATGGAAATGGGCGACTCCAGCCCCTGCGCCAAAACGGCGTCGGCCGAGTTGATGAAAGGCTGAATCAGTTCCATGCGCATGACTACGCTCCAGCTCCGGCTCCGGCGCCGTGGACCGTCGTTCCGTCGTCACGCATCACGTACTTGATGACTTCATAGAGAACTTCCGGCTTCACCGGTTTCTGCACGAAGTGGCGGGCACCGCGCTGCAAGGCGGCCACGATATTCTCCTGGTAGCCAACCGACGACACCATTACGATGCGGGCGCTGGGATGGTCGCGCACGATCTTCTCCGCCGCCTCAATGCCTTCCATCTGCGGCATGGTGATATCCATCAGAACGATGTCGGGCGTGAGCCGTTCGTACTCGCTGATCGCCGAAATTCCGTCGCCAGCCTCGCCGACTACCTGTCCCCCGAAGGATTCGACCATCCGGGCCAGGTTCTTGCGGGCAAACACGGAGTCATCCACGATCAGATAGCGCACCGGCTGTCCGTCTTCGCTCCGTTTTACGGGCGCAAATTTTTCCATGGCACTCCCCTCCCCAACTATCACTTAATCACGATCCTACGCACTTTCGATAGATAACTCTAGTTACTTCCGGCACTGCTTGCGCTCTTGACCTCGGTGTCCCCGCGGCTGCGGTCGGGAGCGCATTGTGCCTGTAAAATATGGGGCAGATCCTGGAGGTCCGCGATGCGCATGGCGTAGCCGCGTTCGATGGCCGCCTTGGGCATGCCGAAAACCACGCATGTTTCCTGGCTCTGCGCCACGGTGAATCCCCCGGCCGCCCGAATCTCGCCCAGGCCGGCCGCCCCNTCTTCTCCCATGCCCGTCATCAACACCGCCATGGCTTGCGGACCAAATTCCTCGGCTACGCTGTGGAACAGCACATCCACCGAAGGACGGTGCCCGTTCACCGGGGCATCCTCCGTCAGCACCACCACGTTGCCCAACGGCATTTTCCTCACTTTCATGTGCCGGTTCCCCGGACAAACGAGCGCTCGCCCGGCGACCAGCAAATCGCCCGATTGCGCTTCCTTAACCCGGATGGGGCAGCAGTCGTCGAGGCGCTTGGCAAACAGTTCCGTGAATCCGTCGGGCATGTGCTGCACCACCAGGATGCTGCCCGAAAATTCCACCGGCAACTGCGAAAACAGGTATTGCAAGGCGTTCGGACCGCCAGTAGAAACGCCGATGGCGATGATGTGGGTCGGCGCGACGGGCCGCAGTTTGCCAGGCTGCGCACCGGGTGTTTCCCCGGGCAGGAACTGCGTCTGCATCCCCGCGCTCTGCGCCGCGGCGTGGATCTTTTTGATCAACTCGTCGGCTATTTCCGGCATGCGCGCGGAAACATCCCTTGGCTTAGCCACGAAATCGAACGCGCCCAGCGCCAGCGCCTTGAGCGTGATCGACGCCCCGGCGGTGCTGTGCGAGCTGACCACGATGACCGGCAGCCGCCAGCGCCGCATGATTTCTTTGAGCGTATCGATCCCGTTCAGTCCGGGCATTTCCAGGTCGAGCGTGACCACTTGCGGCGACAGGTCCTCGATTTTCTTCAACGCAAAATTGCCGTCCATGGCCGTACCCACAACCTCGATCGAGTTATCCTGTTCGAGGATTCTGGGAATCAGCTTGCGCATCAGAGCCGAGTCATCCACCACCAGAACCCGCACGGCCTTTCTCATGCCTGGCCCCCTGCCGTGCCGCGTGCCCGCATCTCACCCGTCTCGATTCCGCCAGCGCTCGTGTCTGCTGGTACGACGCTCGACAGCAGACCCGCCATCCGCAGGCCGGTTGCGCCCGTCCGCCCACGCGTGAAGCGATCCATCAGGGCGATCATGTTGAGGATGAGAACCACTCTCCCATCGCCCAGAATGGAAGCTCCACTCACCAGGTCGGTGGTGACCGACTGGTCATCGAGCGCCTTGATGACCAGCTCATCTTCACCCTCGAGCGCGTCAACGACGACACCGAACTTGCGCTCCCCGCTGTGGATGACCAGCACGAAGACCTTACGTCGCGCCGTCTCCGGCCCGCTCGGCGGCTGCGAGCCCAGGCGCAGCAAAGGCAGCACGTCGTTGCGCAATTGCAGCACGTCGTAGTGCTCCACCTGATGGATATCTCCTTCCAAGGCGCGCGCGATCTCCGCCACTACGTTCAGCGGCAGGGCGTAGAGCCGCTGCTCCACCCGGAACATCAACGCCCGGATAATGGCCAGCGTCAGCGGAAGCCGCAGACGGAAGGTTGTGCCCCGGCCGCGCGCGGTTTCGATCTGCACCGTTCCCTTCAGGCGTCCCAGCACGGTCTGCACTACGTCCAATCCCACGCCGCGGCCCGAGAGTTCGGTGACCTCTTCCGCCGTGGAGAATCCCGGCTTCAAGATCAGATCCAGAGTCTCGGCCTCCGTCATGCGAGCGGCCTGCTCGGCGTTCAGCAATTTCTGGGACAGGGCCCGCTGCCGGACTTTTTCCGCATCAATGCCGGCCCCGTCGTCGGACACCTCGATCACTACCTGGTTCCCCTGGTGATAAGCGGCCAGCCGCAATGTCCCCCGCGGCCGCTTGCCGGCGCGAACCCGTTCCTCGGCGGTCTCGATGCCATGGCCGACGGCATTGCGCACCATGTGGGTCAGCGGCTCGGCGATCGCATCCAGAATGCTTTTGTCGAGATCGGTTTGCCCACCCCGGACCATCAACTCGACTTCTTTCCCGCACTGGAGCCCGACGTCCCGCACAATGCGCGGGAAGCGGCGGAACAACTGATCGACCGGCACCATGCGAATCTTCATCACCGCGTGCTGCAGGTCATTCAAAACCCGCCCCTGGAACGCCATGGCATCGGAGAACTTTCCCCGCAAGACATCTTTCGGGAAGCGTTGTCCAAATTCCAACAGCGCCTGCTGCAACATCGATTTCGCCAGGATCAGTTCACCGACCAGATTGAGTACGCTGTCGATTTTTTCCGCATCCACTCGCAGCAGGTTGTCGGGGCCGCCGGGCACGGCGGGCGCCACAGGCGCTGGTTCCCCGGTTGGCGGCGCGTCTTTCGCAGCGACGCCGGCAGTGACCTCGGCGGCTACAGAATTGGCGAGTTCAGAATCGGCAGCGGAAGCCGCCGGAAGCGGGTACGATGGCGCCGGGGCGCGCAACGGCGTGACTCGGACGTTCAGCGCAATGGTTGGAATGCTGCACTTTGCCCGGATCTGCTCCGCCGGTTTTCCCGAGGCGAGAGCCGCTTCGATGCGAGTGATGGGCTCCTGACTGCCTTCGACCGGATAGAGAGCCAGGATCTCACCCAGTCCGGCAAGGGCCAACTGGATCATCTGACGTCCGGCGATAGGCATGGCGCACTGTGGGTCCACCTGCACCACCACGTGATGGACGCGCTTACCCTCCGCCACCGCGCGGGCGATCGCCAGTTGCTCGTATTCCGACCAGCGGCTGGTTTTCGCGGCGGCTTTCCTTTTCTTCGTTTTGGGCGCGCCGTCCGGCGCCGAGCTTGCCAGACGGGCAATGTCGGCGCGCAAAGACTGGATGCCGGGAAGTTTCGTCCCTTTCCGATACGCCTCCAGCAAGGCGGCAAACACGTCGGCGGCGCGCAACGCGATTTCGGGAACCGAAGCCGCCGCCGCCGTGTTGCCGAGCGTCAGCACGTCCTCGAACTCGTGGGACAGTTCGCTGAGTTCCCGGAAACCGCAGGCGGCCGCGTCCCCCTTCAGCGTATGCACCGTCCGCCGCAGGCTGCGGGCCGTCTCCGCATCGCCGGGCGACTTCTCCAGCCGCATCGCTTCGTCGTTCAGCTTCTGGACAAGCTCCCCCGCGCTTTCGAAGAACAACTGGCGGAGTTCTGTCATCCGGTCCTCGGGGGGAACGGTCACGCTTTCACCTCGACTCGCTGGTACGCCGTGCCGCTGTTGCGATGCACCATCTGAAATTTTTCCGTCAGCCCCAGCAGGCTTTCGGCGTGGCCGACAAACAGATATCCCAGGGGATTTAAGCAACGATAGAACTTCTCGACCAGCCGCTTCTGTTCGGGTTCGTCGAAATACATCATCACGTTGCGGCAGAAAATGATGTCGTTGCGCTGCGGCAGGTATTCGGTCTTCAGATTGTGAAAGTCGAAGTGCACCAGTTCCTTGACGTTCTTCTTCACCGCGTAGCGGTCGCCCACCTTGTCGAAGTAGCGCAAGCGGTAGCCATAATCGACTCCCGCCATCTGGTGCTCGCTGTAGGAGGCTTCTTGCGCCGCGCGCAGAACCGAATAGTTGATGTCGCTGGCCAGGATCTCCACCCGCCAGGGCGCGGGNACCAGAGGCTTCGGAACCGGCGATTCCACGGGTAGAGGATTGCGCAGATAGTGGTACGAGAGCGTATCGGCCACCTGCATGGCCGCGGTGTAAGGTTCCTGTCCCGTGGAACAGCCCGCGCTCCAGATTCTTAAGCTGTAGTCCCGGCGCTCCTGCTTGCGCCGCAGGATATCGTCCAGCACGTCCCGCTGAAACAGATCCATCTGCGCCTTGTTCCGGAAGAAGCTGGTCTCATTGACCGTCAGGTTTTCCAGCAGGCGCGACAGCTCTTGTTTTCCCGGCTGGCTGATAAGCAGGCGATAGTAGCTGTAGAACGAATCCAGTTGGCACTCCTTCAACCGGCGCTGCAAACGGTCCTGGAGGAAGGGGGTGCGCCGCTCGTCGAAGTGCATGCCGCACTCCTGATAGACCAGCGTCTGCAGGAGTTTCAATTCCGCGTCGGTGAGTGCGGGTGTTTCGCTTGGGCTCATGTGGGTTCGGTTCTGCCTGCTACTTTCCGGCCGAGGCGGTCTTTGTTGCTGTTGCGGTTGCTGTTGCTGTCTTGCCAGTACAGGCCGCCGCCGGCTTTTCCGCCGGCTTTTTTGTCGACGCTTCGTTTCCCAGTTCGCGCGCCGCCAATACCTTGCCGATATCCAGCAGAATGATCAGCCGTCCCTGGTACTTGCCCAGGCCCGTCACACAGTCCAATCCGCCTTCCTGCATCATGGCGGGCGCGGCTTCGATTTCGCTCTCCGGAATTTTCAAGACCTCCGACGCCGAGTCCACAATCATGCCCACAAGCCGGCCCCGGTGTTCCACGACGAGAATGCGGCTGCGCCGGTCGAGTCCAGGGGACGGTTTTCCGAAGCGCTTCCGCAGATCCACCACCGAGACAATCTTCCCGCGCAGGTTGATCACGCCTTCCAGATAAGCGGGCGCGTCCGGCACGGCGGTGATCTCCGGCACGCGGACGATCTCATGCAGCGATGTGATGGGCACGCCATAGGTCTCGCGGCCCACCTGGAAGCCCACAATGTGCGTTTCCCGGCTCATGGATGCAATTCCCTCAACGCGATCCCGCGGTGGCGGTTCGGGCTGCGTTCCCGTGCCCCGGCGTGCTGTCGTTCGTCCGGTCGTTTGTCCGGTCGTTCGAGCGCAGCGCAAAACGGTCCATCGAATCCAGCAGGCCCCGCGACATCTTTGACATCTGATCGGAGGAGGCGGCCAGTTCGGTGGAGCCCGAGGTGTTGGACTGCACCAGTTGACGCATGCGCTCCATGGCCTGCACCACCGCCTGCGCCCCGGAAGCCTGTTCTTCCACCGCCGAGTTGATCTCGTGCGTGATTTCGTTCAACCGCGTAGTGGCGCGCGCGATCTGCGACGAGCCGTGCGACTGCTCGTTGGTGGCGGCCCCGATTTCCTGCGCGAACTTGTACACCTCGGTCACCACGCTCGAAATTTTTCGCAGCGCGGCATTCAGCTCCTGTCCGAGATTCAGTCCTTCGTTCACGATGGTCGTGCTCTTCTCCATGTTTTCGACCGCTTTGCGGGCTTCCTTCTGGATGCTCCCGATCAGTTCGGAAATCTCCTTGGTGGACTGCGCGGATTTCTCCGCCAGCTTGCGGACTTCGTCCGCCACTACCGCGAAGCCCAGCCCGTGCTCGCCCGCGCGCGCCGCCTCGATGGCGGCATTCAAGGCCAGCAGGTTGGTCTGCTCCGCCAGATCGTCGATCACTTCGACGATCTTGCCGATGTCATCCGCCCGCGTGCCGAGCGCGTCGATGATCTCGCCCGAGGAGCGGATGGTGGTGTTGATCCGGTTCAGGCCATCGGTCGCCTTTTCCATGGTGCCGATGCCGCTGTGCACCTCTTCCCGCGAACGGTTCGAGATATCGAGCAGAACCTTGGCCGTATCCGCGACCCGCTGGATCGAGGTCACCATCTGGTCGATGGAAGCCGAGGTTTCGCTGACGCTCGAAGCCTGCGTCTGGGTGCTCTTCACCATGTTCTGCACGTTCACGCTCATTTCGTGCATCGTGCTGGTCACTTCATCGATGGCCGACGAAGTCTGGAGGCTGTTCCGGGCCGACTCGTCGGAGGCGCTGGCCACCTGAGTGGAAGCGCTGGCCACCTGGGTGGCGGCGTCGCGCACGTTGCGCACCAGCCCGCGCAGCCCTTCCACCATGCGGGTGAATGCGTTCGCCAGCGTGTCGTTGGCGGAGCGGGGACGGACTTCGACAGCCAGGTTGCCCCCGGCGATGGCTTCGGAAACCGCAGCCATTTCTTTCAGGTACTTCACCGTGGAGTCGAAAGTCCTGGCCAGTTGCCCGATCTCATCCTGGCCGTGAACGTCAATCGTGTGCTCCAGATCGCCGGACTGGCCGATCTGGTCGGCCACGTGAATCAGCCGGCCCAGCGGCCCCGTGATTCCGGCGGCGGTACGGTAGGCAATGATCACGCCCAGGCCCAGCGCGAACAGCGAACTGACCACCGCCGCCAGAATCGTACCCGTCGCTGCCAGTTCATCGGAGCGGCGCCGCTGGTCCAGCAGTTGACGGTTCTCCCGGTCGACATCGTCCAGGACGTCNCTGGAACGCGAGACCCAGGAGTTCGGATCCTTTTGCAGATAGAAAATCTGCAGTTCGGCCACGGTCGCGTTGCCGCTGTCCACGGCCCGGCGCTTGTCCACCAGCGGGATGGCGAAATCGGTGCCCCAAGCCTGCTCCAGCTCCTGCACCTTTCCCAGATTGTTTCGCTGTTGCGCGGAATTCGCCAGCTCCTCGGTGTGATGCAGCGCGTCACTCAACACGTGTTCGCCGGCCGTCATCTTCTCCACGTCCCGGGTGTCGCCGCTGAGCAGGTAGTTCTGCAGGTGAAGCCGGTTTTGCATCATCTGGAAGCGGACCGACGAGGTAGCCTCGGTCAGGTCGATCGAGCGCTGCGCCGCCGCCTTGGTCTCATGCTCGCGTTGCACCGCGATCAGATTGATCACGAGCAGCACCAGCACCGTCGCCAGAATGATGCCGAAGCTTGCATAAAGCTTTTTTCCGATATTCATGTTCCACCTTCCTCACCAACGCCTCGAGCCTGCGCTACCCGCTTACTGGGTCGGATCAAAGCGAAATTCCAAGAGCCCCGTCGACTCTCCCGGGCCTGCCTCAAAACGCCACTTCTTCACCGCTTCCAGAGCGGCGTTCGCCAACACCGGATGCCCGCCCACTACCTTTGTGTTTTTGATCGACCCGTTGGGAGACACCGTGATCTGGACCTTCACCACGCCGGTGATGTTCATGCGCTTCGCCAGGTCCGGATACACTGGCGCCACTTTGGTCTTTATTTTTCGATCGACTTCCTGCCCCGATGCCCGGGGAGCGCTGGTCGCGACCCATCCGCCAACAAGCAGCAGACCCACCGCGACCGCACGATTCAGAACTTGAATGGACACGTACGGTACCTTTCTTGTCGCTTGCGTTTTCCTTATATTCGAGCAAAGAACACCCCAGCGGATACCAAAAGTTCTTTCCCTGCATTACTTTGGTGATCTCTGCAAGGCGATGAAGAATCGATCCTTAGTGATCGGGTGATCGGGCCACCGGGTGATCTAAAAGCTCCGCTTCTGAACTTCGATCACCCGATCACCCGATTGCAGAATGAGACGCCAATGTCACTTTGGTGCCGTTTCACAACTCGGCACTGCCACCCTCGTATTCCCTTGACTCAATTTGAGAATTTAGCGTAGGTTTTGAATATAATTCAATTGTTTTCAACCGCTTAGCTAAGCGATTGGTGCGCACTGACAACCCCCACCGGAAATTCGGGTCGCGGCGAAGCGTCTCAGTCTGACGAGGCGTTCCAGAAGCTTCTCCTGGAACTTTCCCGGGCGGCTTTTCAGAGCGGCGATCCCAGCCAGCTCCTCCGGTCCTTCTGCGCCCTCACCCGAGCCTTCTTCCAGGCCAGCGGCGCCTACTTTTGGAGTNGTTCTTCCGACGGTGAGCTCATNGGAGCCGAAGCGGATGCCGATGAGGCCGAGTCCTTTCGTGGNATCCGCAGGCGCGCCGGTGATGCATCCATCGCCATGGACGCGGTTCAGAAGCGTCGCGCCTTTTTCGTCAATCATCTCGANGCGGCCCGCTATCCCTGGTTAGCCTCATGCCAAGCGCACGCGGCCTTGGCCGCCCCTCTACTGGTTGCNGGGGAAGTGGTCGGCGCCATCACCTTCCTGAAGAGCGCGCCTGGCGCCGGCTTCGACAACGACGCCACGGCCAAAGTCACCATTCTGGCCGCCCAGCTCGGCACCGCACTCGAAGCCCTGCGCTTGAACCAGCTCTCCCGCGAAGAGCACCGCCGCGCCAGCATTCTGGTCGAGGTCGCCACCGCCCTGCATGGCTTGCCCGACACCGCCTCCGTGATGGAGAGCATCGCCGACCGCATCCGCGTGCTGCTGCATTCGCCCGCCGTGCTCGTCTTCGTGCAACAGGAGAAACTCTTCCAGTTGCAGGCGGTATCGACCGAGGCCCCACGGCTCGCCCTCTCCATCCGCTCGCGTTTCCAGCAGAACCAGCTTCGCTCTGCGCTCGAGATCGCCACTCGAGCCGTCGCCGGCGGCGAGCGTATTACGGTAAGCATCGACGGCGCCTCTCATTTCGGAGAAGATTCGCCGCCCGGAGTTCTTATCGCGGCGCCCTTTCGCACTTCGCGCTCGCACGGTGCGATTCTGGTCTATCCCCGCGCCGCCAGCCCGTTCACCCAGGAAGACAAAACCCTGGTCTCCGCCTTGGCCGGCTTTGGCGCCGTCGCCATCGCCAACGCCGAGTTGTACGGCATGGCGCGTGCCCAGGCTCACGAACTGCACGAGATCCTCGAGATTTCCTTCGAACTCGGGTCGGCCGGAAAGCTCGACGAGTTCATGCAGACTTCGGTGGTCCGTGCCGCCAGTTTCCTGGGCTTCCAGCGCTGCTTCATCGGGCTCCTCGAGGGGTCCGTATTCCACATTCGATGGGGAGTGGAGAACGGGGCGGCCCGTCCCTTCGACATCCCGCTCTATGACGGCGTCGCCAGCCGCACGCTGAAGAAAAAGAATGTGTTCTTCACCGAGGACGCGGGCAAAACTCCAGGCGCGAATTTGGATTTCGTTGGCGCTTTCAAAATCCGCCAACTGCTCGCTGTGCCCCTGCTCGGTTCGAACGGCGATGTGCTCGGGATGTTCGGGGTGCTCGACCGCATCGAGCCCGGGCCGATCAACGATGAAGACGTCCGCCGCGCGCGCGCGCTGGCCGCGCAAGTTGCCATCGCGCTCGAACTGACCCGTAACCTGCACCAATCCGAGGAGCACCGCCGCCGCGCCGAGGCTCTGGTCACCATCGCGCTCGAGCTCAACACCGTTCTGCATCTGCCCGAGTTCATGCGCAACTTCGCGCTGCGCGCGGCGGGCCTGCTCGGAGGCCGATCGGTTGCCCTCAGCCTTTTCCAGACATCGGAGCCAGATACCGTCCTCATGTCCGGCGCCTCCGAAGTCAAGGACAAGCCGCTGGTCCGCCGCTTCAGCCAGGCGCTCGGTGCGGCCCTGCCGAAGTACCCCATGGATGTCGCCTTCGCCCCGGCCAGCGATGTGCTGGGGAGCGATCTCGCCTCCAGTTTGGGATGGACCGATTGCACCCTGGTCCGGCTCGACGGCTCCTCGGGAGAACTGGTCGGCGTGCTTTGTCTCGCCGACCGCGGCGCCCCGCCCGCCCCCGCAGATCACCAGTTGCTGCGCGCCCTCGCCGGCCATGCCAGCATCGCGCTCGAGAATGCCTGCCTATTTACGCGCATGCAGCAGGCCAACCGACATTGGCTGGAAGTGTTCGACGCGATCAGCGACTTCATCGTCGTCCACGACCAGCAGCACAACATTCTCCGCGTTAATCGCTCCCTCGCGGACTTCGTCGGAATCGCACCCGAGCAGTTAATCGGCATCAACATGCGCGCGCTCGACGCCCTTACCACCGGCGCTTCGCCGCACTCCTGTCCCTTCTGCCGCAGCGGCGAGGGCCTCGATGAATACGTGCACCCTGTGCTGGAACGCACCTACCTGATTTCAACCTCGCGCATTCATGCCGCCAGCAGCGCCCAGTTGCAGACGGTGCACGTGCTCAAGGACATCACCGACCGCCGCGAAGCCGAGCGCCGCTATCGCGAACTGTTCGACAACATTCAGGAAGGAATTTACGTCTCCACGCCGCAGGGCCGCTTCGTCGAAGTCAACGACGCGCTGGTTCGCATCCTCGGCTACGGCAGCCGCGACGAAGTCCTTCAGCTCGACATTCCCACCCAGGTCTATTTTTCTCCCGAGCGGCGGCAGGAACTCGCGGAACTGCTGAAACGCGGGGGCGAAATGCACAATCACGAAGAAGTTCTGCGGCGCAAGGATGGATCGCCCGTCCACGTATTCATGAACTGTTTTGCGATGCGCGATGCGGCCGGCAACGTCCTGCAGCACCGCGGCCTCATGCTCGATATCACCGGCCTCCGAAATTCGCAAACCGAGTTGCAGAAAGAGCGCGATTTCTCCAGCAAAATCCTCAACCATACCCAGAGCCTGATTCTGGTCACCGACACCGATGGCGTCATCAGTTATGCCAACCGGCGCTGGAGCGGTCTCGGCTTTCAGCAGAACCAGATCCTGGCGCACCCCTTGCCCGATCTCTGCGCTCCGACACGCCGCGCCGCGCTGCGCGAAGCGCTGGCCGCCGTGGCCCGCGGGCAACAAGTCGATAACTTCGATCTGTCCCTGGTTCGCGGCGACGGCGGCAGCGCCCAGTTCTCCGTCAATCTCAGCCCCATCAGCGGCGAAGACGGCCGCGTGAGCAGCATCGTGGTGGTCATGACCGACGTCACCGACTCCGCCCTGCTGCGCTCCAAGCTGCTGCACGCCGAGAAAATGGCGGCCGTCGGACAACTGGTCTCCGGCGTCGCCCACGAAGTCAACAATCCCCTCACCGCCATCCTCGGATTCACCGACCTCCTGATGGAAAACCCCGAACTCCCCGATAGCGCCCGCCGCGATCTGCGCGTGATTCTGCAGGAAGCGCAGCGCACCAAGCAGATCGTGCAAAACCTGCTCAGCTTTGCCCGCCAGATGCCGCCGCAGCGCCAGTCCGTGCAGCTCAACTCCATCCTGCAACGCACCGTGCACTTGCGCTCATACGACTTCATCAGTCACGGCATTCAGGTGGTCGAGCGCCTTGACGAGTCCCTGCCCCAAGTCATCGGAGATTCCCACCAGCTCCAGCAGGTATTTCTCAACATCCTGAACAACGCTTACGATGCGGTCCGCGAAACCACGCGGCCCGCCCGCATTGAGATCATGAGCGCCCGCACCGGCTCTTTCGTCGAGATTTCTTTTCGCGATAACGGCATGGGCATCGCCGATCCCGAACGTATTTTCGATCCTTTCTTTACCACCAAAGACATTGGCAAGGGTACTGGTTTGGGCCTGAGTATTTGCTACGGCATCGTCCGCGAACATGGCGGCGAAATTGTGTGTCACAACAACCTGGACTCTGAAGGAGCGACCTTTACCGTCCGCCTCCCGGTGGCATCGGAGACGGCATCCTTTGGAGCCGTTGCAGGAGTGCATCCCCAATGACGCAGACAGGAACTAAGACAGAAACTAAATCCGCTTGTGCGCCCGTGCTTCTGATTGAAGACGAACCGGCCGTTATGGCATTGGTACGCGCCGTTCTGGAGGGCCACGGCTACGCCGTCGTTCCCACCGAATCCGGGGCCGAAGCCCTGCGCCTGCTCGAGGCGGGCGATTTTCACGGTGTCGTTTCCGACATGCGCACCCCTGGCGGCGTCGATGGCGCCCAGGTCCATGCCTGGATCGCCGCCCATCGCCCCGAACTGGCCTCCCGGCTGGTGTTCATCACCGGCGATATCGCCAACGAGGAAACCGCTGCCACGCTGCGCCGCACCGGCGCCCCCTGCGTGGAAAAGCCGTTTCGCGTTCATGACTTCATTGCTGTGGTCGAGCAGACCATGGGCAAGGCCGCTGCATGACTCAAGACTTCCGCATCCGATTGTTGATTGTCGATGACGAGCAGACCATCCGCCGCCTCTGCATGACCGTCGGCGAGTCGCTCGGCTTCTTCTGCCTCGAAGCCGAGAGCGGTGACGCGGCCCTCGCCTTGCTCGAAGAACAGCCCGTGCACATGGTGCTCACCGACATGGTCATGCCGCGCATGTCCGGACTCGAATTCCTGGAGCAGGTCAAGCGCACTTACCCGCGCATCGAAGTCGCGGTTATGACCGGCCACGGCTCGGTCGAAACCGCGGTGCAGGCGATGAAGCTGGGCGCCTACGATTACATNGCCAAGCCCTTTTCTCCGCTCGATGAGCTGCGCCTCTTCCTGCGCCGCATGGCCGACAAGGTCCGCCTGGTGGAAGAAAATCTCTACCTCCGCGAGCGCTCCGAAACCGAGACCTCACTCCACGGCATCATCGGCAATTCCACCGGCATTCAGAACGTCCTGCGCCTCATCTCCCGCCTCAAGGACACGCGCACGCCCGTGCTGATTTCCGGCGAAAGCGGAACCGGCAAGGAACTGGTGGCCCGCGCGCTGCACTTTCGCGGCACCATGGCCAACCTCCCCTTTGTCGCCGTGGACTGCGGATCGCTCGTCCCCACCCTCATCGAAAGCGAGCTGTTCGGCTACGAAAAAGGAGCCTTCACCGGCGCTCTTCGTTCCAAGCAGGGCCTGCTGCAATCGGCCGATACGGGAACCATTTTTCTCGACGAGGTCGGCGAACTTCCGCTCGAGATGCAAGCCAAGATCCTGCGCTTTCTCCAGGAGAAAGAAGTCCGCCCCGTGGGCAGCAATCAAAAGGTCAAAGTGGACGTGCGCATCATGGCCGCCACCAACCGCGATCTCGACGCCGCCTACAAGAAAGGAACCTTCCGCAAGGATCTGTATTTCCGCCTCAACGTCGTCACCATTTCGCTGCCTCCCCTGCGTGAGCGCCGTTCCGACATTCCCATCCTGGCGGCGTGGTTCCTCGATCGCCTGGCTCCCGGACGCGGCGTCCAGGTTTCCGGCAATGCCATGAAGGCAATGCTGGCATACGACTGGCCGGGCAACGTCCGCGAACTGGAAAATTGCCTGGAGCGGGCCGTCGCGCTCGGCGATCAGCGCATCATCGAAGTCAACGATCTGCCGCCCGCGATCGCGCGCGCGGAAGTCCAAGCCGAACCGCGCGATGCGCAAGAATTGTCCGCCACCGACCTGGAAGATATCGAGCGCGCCACCATCGAGCGCGTCTTTTCCCAGGTCAAGGGAGACAAAGCTCTAGCCGGCAAGATGCTGGGCATCAGCCGCGCCACTCTCTACCGCAAACTGAAGCGCTACCACATCGGCGCCCGCGAGGAGCCTCCGCAATCGACCACGTTGCAGTAAATTGCTCGTGTGGGGACGGGCTCTGCCCGCATAAGCGCCAACTTAAGGTGTTTGGGCTTGGGACGATGAGACGATTCCAACTTCCCAGAAGCCCGTTTCTGGACCGCATGCCAGGTCTCCGAGGACACTAACCATCGACGCGGAACTCCGGCGGGCATTCCTTAGGAGCAATGCCCAGGTCGACGATGATGCCTATTTGCATCAAGAACATCTCCTTCAATGGCGACTTCACACCTGGGACAATGTGACAACTGTGGACTTCGGAAACGAACCAAACTCCAGCTGGCCCGCCTAATCGGAACCTCACAGTAACAAGTGACCATCGTTTGACAGTGTGACTTACCTCCAGCGTTGGCACTCTTCTCTGGACCGCGACACCCGAGCCAGATTTTCCGGTATAAGGTAAGTTTTGGTTCCGCGAATCTTCCCTGAAAGCACGAACCTGTTCGGTATCTTGGATCCGGAGACCCAGGAGAGTTTGCCGGTTATCAATTCAGGCCTAGATCCGCGGCAATGTGACAACGATGGACTCCGGTCCCGAGCCGCGTGTGTCTTGCATCACGCGGAAAACGATCTTGATGACATCCCGTCCGATTTCAATTCGCTGAACGAGCGTGCGGATTATGTCTCGACGGCGATGCCAGTCAGCGGTTGCCAGATACGGGCCGACGGCTGCGCCGAGCTCACGAAGACGGCTCGCCGCAACTCGCAAGTATTCCAGTCGATCGACATCGCCTGCGTCATCCTTTATCTTTCTGTCGAGCTCAGCAATGCGGCTCTTGGTTCGAGCCATCCGCGATGTGAACTGATCTTTTTCAATCAGACCTTCCGTGAAACTGTCGATCAGTCGCTCCAGCGAGTGTTGTAGCTTGAGGCGCTGGGCCTTCAGGGTTTCGACACTTTCCAGCGACGCGTTAACCTTGCCGCCACCCTGATATTCATGCTCTAACCTCTCGGGGTGCTTTAGCAGATCACACACTTCGTGCCAAACGGCCGATTCCAGAAACTCACCCTGGACCTGCGCATTGCTGCAGATTCGCTCGCCGCCAAACCGATAACCATCCGATCCACTGCATCGGTAGTAGCGAAAATCCTTCATTTGATGGCCGGCGCCCATTTGATGGGTGGTCTTGCCGTAGTAGGCGTAGCCACATCTCGCGCAGCAAGTGAGCCCCTGTAAGAGGTATCCAGGCCTTCGCCGTCCCAGGCGAGCCCGGCTCCGGTTCTCCCGTAGCTGTTCCTGTGTTGCTCGAAACAGAGCGACATCGACCAGTGCTGGAACCGGTACGAAAACCCAATCCTTTGGGTCGGCCGCGACTGGCGCATTGTTGCGCCGCGGTTCCACTGGTCGGCCGCGGGCTGCCCGTGGTCGGGCCTTCTTGCCTCGCGGCATCATGTGCGTCTTTCCGTAGGCTGCTCGACCTTGATACGCCGGGTTTTGGAGAATGTGCCACACGGCTTGGCGGGACCAGATTTGCTTTCCAGTAGCGGTCACTTCACCCGCTTTCCGCAGCCGACGGCACACTTCAGCCAGGCTGCAGCGGTCGCGTCCGATCCAGGAAAAGATCTGTTGAACAATCCGTGCCCGATCGGCAACTGGCTCAAATCGGGCCTGTCCTCCGCCTTCCCGAACGGAGACATAGCGGTATCCGAACGGAGCGTTGGACATTACGTTGAGCGATCCGCTCTGTGCTGCGTGCTTCTTGCCTCGTCGGCTTCGTTCCATGATCTTGGCTCGCTCATATTCAGCGACGATGCCTTGCACCTGCAGCAACAGGTCATCTTCTGGACTTTGGCCGAGGGGCCGGTTCAGGAACACTAACTCGACACCACAACGGCGCCATTCGTCGAGGAGAAGGACTTGGTAGGCATAGTTGCGGGCTAGTCGGTCGGGTGAGTGGACATAGATCCGGTCGATAGCGCCGACGGTAGTTAAGTCGCGCAGCCGGTCCAGAGCGGGGCGAACCAGCATTGCTCCGCTGTATCCATCATCGACAAACTGTCGCTCGGACGGCACCGGTGTGCCGTCGCTTTGGGCACGCTCGCTGAGCGCGGCTGTCTGACTTTCAATGGTGTGCGCGGTCGCCTGCTGTTCGCTGGAGACGCGCGCGTAGAACGCGGCTCGAATGGTTGTCATGAACACCTCCGACCGGATGCTGGGAGATCGACTGGCCGCAAGCAAGCAGGGGTTTTCTTGGAACTGAATCAACTCTGGAAGGAGAATCACAATGTCAGAAACAAGCACGCTTATTTCATGCACTGGCAGAATCACACGGGCGGAACTGGCCAAGCTGCCAACGCCGCCGGCAACAGAAACACACATTCCGATCCCCCACGCTGCGGTCGTGNAAACGCTGGTCGAGACCTTGAGTCACCGCCAGATTGCGATCGTCGGCNAGGAGTTCGCTGTGTCGAAGGATGACATGGAGATGTTCGGTGTCCTCGACTTGGAGACAAGCTTCGGGGGATGCCGCTTCGCGATCGGAATTAGAAACGCGAACAACAAGCGATTCCGGTTGGCGTGCACGGTCGGGCTGCGAGTGTTCGTCTGTCACAATCTCGCGTTTCGGGGAGATTACAGCCCCGTCCTCGCGAAACACTCGAAGCATTTCTCGCTCGAAGACGCACTGTCGATCGGTGTGGACCGGATGCAGCGAAACTTTGAACCGTTGCGGCGGCAAGTCGAGAGTTGGCGGGCCGAACAACTGTCAGCAGAGGCGGCAAAGCTGACGATCTACCGCGCGTTCATCGAGGGAGATCTGGAGGTCCCGAAGCATCTGGCGCGGAGGGTTCACGAACTCTACTTCAATCCGCAGCACGAGGAGTTCCAACCCCGAACCATGTGGAGCCTGTCGAACGCGTTCACATCGGCATTCAAAGACCTCGATCCGATTCCGCAGTTCCGGGCAACGGCAAAACTTGGGAGCTTTTTTGAAGCCACTGCTCCGGCCTGATCGCCAAAGCATTCTGCTGGAGCAAAGAGCTGTTTCCACCGGATCTTTCAAAACGACACGGCGGAACGATATTCGTAGGGGGCAGTGACAGTCAGCCTGCCGCCCCATGAGTCCCAGACTAGNATTGACCCTTCGACATCGGTGAGGGTCGGACCGTTTCTGGCGAGCGTCGGTTGCGTCATCGCGCACCATANCGAACAGCCAGCGCTTCACCGCACTTCGGGTTTCCTATTCTGCACCCCCAACGGGAACCCCCTCTCGCCGTCGAACTCTATCCGACGCCATCTGCACAAAGCACTGAAGCAGCCGAACTACGTGAATCCCTTCACCGGGACGCACAAAGCTGGGAACCATGGGTTTCGCCGTTTTTGGATTTTGGGAACACGTGCCTGCGGAACTGCACTGCGTGTCCTGAGGGCCTGTACAAGTAGTATTGGAATGGGTCATGCGGGGAAGGGACATGAGCGACCTCTACGACAGGATCAAAAAGGACGTAGCGTTCCGCAAGAAATGGGCAGAGCGGTGCGGTTTCGGATTCGCGTTGCTCGCAGTTGCACCCAATACAATTCGCGGCGGCCAGCTAGAATGGTAGCGCGAGAACGGGTCCGAAACATGGGGCGACTCCAGCGGTTCTTGACTGTGGCGATCCTAGTGGCGATCTGCTTTGCGGCAGACNGCACGCGCGCTTTCGCCAGCGACGAGGATTCCATCCAGCGGATTCTGGCTGCTGGACGACAAGCGATGCTGGAGCGCCATTACGGACGAGCAGTCCAAGTCCTCCGAAACGGACTCAGAGATCACCCTGAGGACAATCGGCTGCGCTTGGAACTCGGACGCGCTTACCTATCCAGTGGGGCAGACGGTCGAGCCGTCCGGCTCTTTCGCGAGATTCTCGGGACTGAGCCTAACCATCGGCTAGCCAAATTGGAGTTGGCGCGGGCTCTGGGGTACGGCCGGCAGTATGGACGTTCCGACGAGATCTACAAGGAACTGCTCAGGGCGAATGCGGCGGACGAAACGGCTGCGATCGGACTGGCGAGCAACCTATTGCATCAACAACGGTCCCCGGAAGCACGGGAAGTCGTCGAAAGGGCCCTGACGTTTCATGCCAACAGCCTGCGCTTGCAGGAGTACAAGGACAGAATCGAGAGCGGACACTTGGGCGGCGAGGAACGGGAACTGGTAGCCGCGCGGAATCTGGTGGAAACGAACGCCGACTATGTCAACGATTCCGCGGGGAATCATTCCTGGCGGTCCTCGCAGCGGGTGGATTTTGGTATAAGGCCGGGCCTGGTCAATCGCGTGTTGTTCGAACAGGAGTTTCAACACAGCCGGGACGATTCTTTCGAAGCGGTCGAGACTTTTGCCGAGGAGCTTCGCTGGAGACTTCGTGAGTCGCTCTTGCTCTCCGGTGGGGGAGGCGCGATACGGTTCAACAACCACGATGTTCATGCAATTTACGACACGTCGCTGGCGTTGCAAGCGCGGCGGCGCCTAGTGCTAGGAGCTAGCTTTTCGCGCGTTCCTATCATCCCAGACGCGGAGGCTTCGGAGCACAGACTGACCGCGCAGGGGTGGGAGGCTTTCGCCAGTTGGACGCCGGCGCGCTGGCAGATCAATACGCACTGGTCACGGCAGCACTACTCCGACAAGAACATCGGCAGCCGCCAGGGCGCGGAAGTAATCCGGGAATGGGGAGCGCCGCGGCTGACTTTCGAAGTGGGCTACCGCTATCGGCGCTACAGTTTCGACCACGAACTTGCGCACGGCTACTTCAGTCCGAACAGTTATCAGAGCCATTTGGCGATGGCTGGCGTTCGTTTACATCCGGGAAAGAGGTATCGGGGAGCGTTTCTGGTGCACAGCGGCCTAGAGTCGGTGGCAGCGGGTGCCGCTTTCCACGCCGCTTGGGAGATCCACGCCCGGAATGAGATCCTGCTGGGAAACTGGACGTTGGAGCTGGACTACTCAAAATATCATCTGGTGCAAGACACGGGGGCGTTTGATGCCGATGCCGGGCGATTCGCATTTACATATCATTTTTGATTGGGNAGAGTTTGGTGCGCTACGTGCTGCTGACGAACCACTTATGGGAAGAGTATGCCGATAGAAATTCTGGTCGTTGACGATGATAGGGCCACACGCCAGTGGCTGAGTTCGGTGCTGGACGCGGAAGGCTACGCTTGTCACGCTGCGCGCAACACGCAAGAAGCAGAAGACCTTTTGCACCGCACCGAGGTTCAGTTGGCGCTGGTGGACATTTACCTCGGAGACGCAAACGGGGTGGAATTCCTGCAGCGTATCAAGACCTTACAGCCGGACTGCGATTGCGTGATGATGACCGCCCACGCCAGCGTGGAGACGATGGCGCAGTCCGTGAAGGACGGCGCGGTCGAATACCTGGGGAAGCCGCTGCGCATTGACGATCTGCTAGGGCTTGTCCACCGCCTAGAAAGCCGCCGCCAGAGCCGTTCGAACGGCCACGCCGTTGCCGAGGAACCCGAGCCCGAGGGCTTCGCCGGCACGGCGATCATAGGCCGCAGTCCTAAGATGCTGGAGGTGTATCGTTCCATCGCGCGGGTGGCGCCGACGGACGCCACGGTTCTGATCGTGGGTCCGAGTGGGTCCGGGAAGGAACGGGTGGCGCGCGCCATTCATGCCCATAGCCAGCGTGCCCGTAACCCGATGACCGCCATCAACTGCGGGGCGCTGGCGGAAAGCGTGCTGGAAAGCGAACTCTTCGGCCATGAAAAGGGAGCGTTCACCGGGGCCGAAAGCGCGCGCCGCGGCCTGTTTGAGAGCTCGAATGGCGGCACGATTTTTCTCGACGAGATCTCGGAAACGACGCCCGGATTCCAGGTCAAACTGCTGCGCGTTCTGCAGGAGCGGCAGATACGGAGGCTAGGGTCGAATACCTCCATGCCTGTGGATGTCCGGATTCTGGCCGCCACGAACGCGGACATTGGCGAGCGCATCCGTGGCAAACAGTTTCGCGAGGATCTGTACTACCGTCTCAGCGTGCTGACCATTCACTTGCCCGCCCTGGAAGAGCGCCGGGAAGATATTCCGCTGTTGGTCCGCCACTTCTTGAAGGGCTTCAATGAACGCAACGCGCGCCAGGTTACGGTCAACGAAGACGCGACCGGATTGCTGACGCGCATGGCTTGGCCGGGAAACGTGCGCGAGTTGGAGAACCTGATCGAGCGCGCCGCCATTTTGTCCACCACGGGAGAAATTACTGCTGAGGACGTTGAGCAAGCGAGCGGCGCGGGAGCGCTAAGCGGCGCGAAGGTAGAAGAAGCCGCCACTACCCTCAAGGGAGCGGAACGGCAGCAGATCGTGCGCGCCTTGCGTGAAGCCGCAGGCAACCGCTCGCTCGCCGCAAGAAACCTTGGCATTGAACGCAAGACGCTCTACAAGAAAGCGCGGCGGCTGGGAATTGATCTGGACGCCCCAGGCAAATGAAAGCACAGTCTGTGAATGGCGAGCGATCTCGAAACCGGGTCAAATCCTGGCTGGTTCTGAATCTCTTGCTGTTGAGCTTGGTGGCTGCGCTCAGCATGACGTACCCCGTCGAAGAACTCAGCCGCAGGCTCGGGGACATTTACTTCCGCCTGCGCAGACCTCAACCCACCTCCAGTTCTGTCGGACTTGTTCTGATCGACGATCTCAGCCTCACCCGCTACGGGAGATGGCCGTGGCCGAGGTCGCTGCTGGCACGACTGGTTCGTGCCACCGCAGCGCAGTACCCCGGGGCGATCGGTCTCGACATATTGCTTTCCGAAGCGGAAGATGCCCGGAATGACAATGATCTCGCAAAGGCTTTTCGAGAGGCTGGGAACGTGGTCCTGGCTGCGAAGCTGGGCGGTTCGCCGCAGCGGCTGTGGGCAGATCCCTTGCCCCTCTTTCTCGCCAACAGCGCCGGAGTCGGACACGTGCAGGCGGTGGAAGACGCGGACGGCATCTGCCGCAGCGTGCCGGTGCGCGAATTGAGCGTGGAAGGTCCGCGCTGGGCTCTTGCCTTGGAGCTTTCAGGCGTCGCGAAGCACGTGGCCGTGGAGCAAAATTCCGGCGGACTGTGGCTGGGTAAAGAGCGTGTTTGGGTAGATGGCAGTATGCGCCCCGTGGAAGCGTCCGGTTGGGAATCCTACTCGCCGGAGTTTCTGACGATCAATTTTCGCGAGCAATATCTACCAGGTCAGCGGATTCCGCCGTTCGTCGTGGTTTCCGCTGCCGAGTTATTGGATGGAAAGCAGGAGCCCGCACTTTGGAGGAAGGTCGTGCTCATTGGNTTCGGTGCCACTGAGCTTAGCGATCGCTTGCCAACTCCCGTGAGCGCTCAGATGCCGATGCCGGGGGTGGAAGTTCACGCCAACCTCGTGGACGGGCTGTTGAGAGGCCAGGGTCTGCGGCACGTCAATGTGTTCCCGCAAGTCCTTTTCCTTGTCGGCTTCTCTCTGATTTCCACCTGGCTGGTTCTGCGCTGGCCGGGATGGGATGGAGTGCTGCTTCAAACCGTGCTTGTCATCGTCAGCTATGGGGCGGGCTATTGGCTGTTTGCGTACGCTCATCGCCTCATCGCCTTCGGCCCGGTTCTCTGTGTCGGCCTCTTCGCGGTACCGCTGGCGCAATTGGAGAATCTGGTGGTCGTGAATCGAGGACTGACCCGCGGGCTGCGACAGTTGCGTCAGACGCTGCAGTCGGGGCAGGCCCCGGTGGAGCTTGCCAGCTTCCGTCCCGCGGAGGCAGCACCCGAAACCACTGGCGATCTGCAATGGCGAGTGGATTTGATCAACCAACTGCAGTCAGAACTCGGCTCGCTCTATGCCTTCCGCCAGCATCTGCTGGAGTCCATGCAGGAGGGTTTGGCGGTGTTCGCAGCCGACGGGAAGACTCTGTTTCGCAACCGCTTCTGGGAGGCTTTTTGCCGCAAGCAAGGGTGGAACCCTGAAATCGGCCTGATAGAATTCGGCCGCCTGCTGGGTCACCCGAACTGGGCGAACTTAGAAGATCGGCTCAGCGGGGTGGGACTCCCGCTGGAGAGCGAAGTGTATCTGGGAGGAGGCTTCTGGCAGGTACGAGGCATGCGCCTTTCCTCGACGTCCGGCGATGAGCCTTTGCAGTGGATGGTCGTCGTCACCGATCTGACCTCCAGGCTGGAACGAGACCAGGCGCGGGCCGACGCTTTGCGCTTTGTGACCCACGAACTGCGCACGCCCCTGGTATCGATCCAGGGCTTCGCCGAATTCCTGCTGCGATATCCGAAAGCGACTGGCTCGGCCGATGCGGCGGCAACTATTTTCCGCGAGTCCCAGCGACTGGTTTCACTGATCAACACTTACCTCGACGTGTTGCGCTTCGACGCGGGAGCACGCTCTTTGCGAAGGGAGCCGATACTTATTCCGCAGATGATCGCGCAGCTCCAGCGAGTGATGTCGCCAATTGCCGAAGCAGCGGAGATCCGGATTCAAGTCCACATAGATTCAGAATTGCCTGAGCTTGAAGGCGACGCTCCAATGCTGAGTGGCGTAATCCTTAACCTGTTGAACAACGCGGTGAAGTACAGTCCAGCGGGAAGCGAAGTCAATCTGCGGGTGACCGGAACAGAGGCGAACGTGATCTTCGAAGTCTGCAATCCCGGTTCACCCATTGCACCGGAGGATCTCGCTCACCTCTTTGAACCTTTCTACCGTGCCCGAGCGACAGGCGATCCCACTCCCGGATGGGGATTAGGGCTTACGTTTGTGAAGCGCATCGTCGAGGAGCATCGCGGCATTATCGAAGCCTCCAGCGATGAAAGCGGAATCCGCGTGCGCGTGGTCTTGCCCGCCACCGTCTTGTCAGGTGAGCATCACGCTGACTCTCTCCCGGGCGACTAGGACCTGGGGCGCGAGGACATAGTGGGTGGGTCCCAATGACCCAACCGCCCCCAGCAGTTTTGCGGAAACAACGGACTTACGTGTTGGTTGCGTCTGGCCCTTCATGTGCTTTTACCTTGGGCGTGAGTCAGCCTCGATCTGACTCTCCAACTCGAACCCCCAGGAGAAAAGCAAATGAAAAGATCTCTCTCTTTAGCGTCCGCGAGGATCATGTACATGGTTGCGCTTGCCCTCGCTGCCAGCACGCTCAGCTTCGCGGCCAGCGGTACCTGGTCGCCAACAGGGACCATGCTCTCGGCCCGCGACGGTCACACCGCCACAATTCTTACCAACGGAAGAATTCTAGCCGCCGGAGGAACCAACAACGGCTTCGCTCTCACCTCAGCTGAACTCTACAACCCCACAGCCGGAACCTGGGCTTCCACCGGAAGCATGAACGTGGCGCGCAGCCATGCTCGCNCTGTACTGCTTTCCAATGGATCGGTGCTGGTCATGGGTGGTTGCGTCAACGATTGNTTGAGCGCNACCACCAACACTGCGGAAATCTATAACCCAAACGCTGGAATCTTCACCGCNACCGGTTCAATGGTCCAAGCGCGCTCCGATTTCGGGGTTACGGTGCTCGCCAACGGCCAAGTGCTCGTGGCAGGCGGCTGCACCGCATTCGACGTGAACGGCTGTACCTCGGTGACCAGCAAAGCCGAGGTCTATGACCCCACCGCCGGAACCTGGAAAACCATCGCAGCACTGCGCGCAGCCCGCCACTCTATGACTGCGACGCTGCTGGCCGGTGGCAAAGTGCTGGTGGCCGGCGGCTCGACCGCTGCCCTCGACGCTCTCAACAGCTCGGAGATCTACGACCCTACCGCGAAAACCTGGACCTTGGGCGCCAAGATGGTGCAGCCGCGTTCCGACTACGCCTCCATCATGCTGGGCACCGGGAAAATTCTGTTTGCGGGCGGAGAGAACATCTCGGGCGTCAGCATCAACAATGCCGAGTTGTACAACCCTTCCACCGGAAAGTTCACGGCGACCGGCAATATGACGGCCACGCGTGTGGAACACACCGCCGTGCTGCTCGCCAACGGCAAAGTTCTCGTCTCGGGCGGAAACGTCCAAACCGTAAACGGAGCCACGCCGCTGGCCAGCGCCGAACTCTATAACCCAGCCACTGGCACATGGAGCGCAACCGAGAGCATGAGCAACGCGCGCGCCGGCCACACCTCCACCGTGCTTCACAACGGCAATGTAGTCAACGCCGGAGGCAGCGACGCCGTCAACGAACTGGACAGCGCCGAACTGTACACGCCGTAAACAAGCGGTCTTTTTTGTCCGCCCCCCTAGGCCGGCGCCACTGCGGAAATGCGGTGGCGTTCGTCTTTTTCCAACTTGGGAGGATTCTGCCGGGACCCTTTCCAATCCAACCACACGATGCCCAGGTCCCTTCACGGTCTAAACGCGAGTCCAAGTCCGGACAAGGACGCCATCAATTCAAGAGTCTGCCCGAACCTCCTCAAGAATTGGTTTCACGGTCCAAACCTCAGGCGATCGTCAAGCTGACTCTCTGCTGAGCCGTCAGAAACTGGGGCGCGAGGACACAGTGGGTGGGTCCCAATGATCCAACCGCCCCAAGCAGTATTGCGGAAAACAACGGACTTACGGGCTCGTCGCGTCTGGCCCTTCATGTGCTTTTACCTTGGGCGTGAGTCAGCCTCGATCTGGCTCTCCAAACTTGAACTCCCAGGAGAAATTCGCATGAAAAGATCTCTTTCGTTAGCTCTGGTCGTTCTGTTGCTCGGATCGGTGCTGGCTGGCGCGGCAACTCTAATTTCGAAGCAGCAGGCGGAGCAGGATGCTCTGATCGCAGTGGGCGGAGGTACGATTACTCACGTCCTCAAGGAAAAAGAACTCGGCAAGATTATCTGGTCGGTGGACATCACCGGCGCTACCCAAGAATTCGAAGTCTGGGTAGACGCGCATACCGGAGCGATCCTTCAGATCCTCACCCAACCCTTGGCGCAGCAGCCCGGGTATATCAGCAAACAGCAGGCGGAACAAGCTGCTCTAAAGGCCGTCGGTGGTGGTACGGTTGTGCAAGCTCAGCGTGACCAATGGAAGGGCTACCAGATTTGGGACATCACCATCACCCAGCCCGGGTGGGAGTACGACGTGTATGTAAACGCGCGTAATGCCGCGATCCTGAAGGTCATCAAGCAGAGCAACGGCGCAAATGCAAACGCAAAAAAATTCATCTCCAAGGCCCAGGCAGAGCAGATTGCGTTGAAAGCGGTTGGCGGTGGTAAAGTGCTGCTGATTGTGCTCGAGACGAACGACAATCCGCCGGATTGGTCCGTGGATGTGTTGGCCACAAACGGTACCGAGTACGAAGTTAAGGTGAACGCGTACACCGGCAAGGTGATCGCGATCATCGTTGGAGGTTAGTGTGTTGCTCCTTTGGAACAACGCGGTGACGGGAACTCGCAGACTCACCCTCCCGAGTCTGCGGGTTCCGCTTTTTCGACGCCTGCAAGTTCGGCGTCCTTGGGCAGCCCTTGCGGCTCTTCCCCTCTGGGCGGCACTTTGCTTGTGCGCCGCCCAGGCCCAAGTTCCTGCCGGACCCTCCCCAGCGCCCTTTGCCGGCGCCATCGTCTCCGAATGGAAAGGCGAGGTTCATGTGCAATTGCCGGGGACGAGCATGTCACCGCCGATGCGGGGACAGGTGCTTGTCGCCGGTACCGTGCTGGAGACCGGAGATGGCCGCTTGGCGCTGGTCTTGCGCGCCGACGAAAGTGAAATCCTTGTTCAACCTCACACCCGTCTGGTGGTGAGAGAGCCTGCACCCGGTAACTGGAACGCAGTCGAAATACTGTTGGGCCGAGTCCGTGCCTATATCCGCAAGCGGACCGGCGGAGCGCCCCCATTCCAAATGGGTACACCCAGCGCCGTGATCGCAGTCCGAGGCACACGCTTCGACGTCGAGGTGAACGGACGTGGAGTGAGCGAAGTGGACGTGTTCGACGGACTAGTTGAAGTGGCGTCTTCGGCAATCCCCGGCTCTTCGGTCCTTGTCAGTCCTGGATTCTCCACGCGCGTTGGGATGGGAACTCCTCCCGAGCCTCCAGTTCCAACCGGAGAAATTCGTCCCGGCGTGGAAGCGCCCGAGGAAATGGCTAAGCTGGAATTTGCCCGAGAGCGGGCGGCGCAGTCAGATCGGACCTTGGAAAGCGAACTCGGCGAGCGGCCGGACTCGGAACTGGATGACTCTGTAGACGAAAGCCGCGAGTCAGAAAAAGGCAAACACTAGCTTTCGGTTCGTTCGTAAGCGCGGTGCAAAGCACGCTCACTCGATCCCGAACCAGATGAAGTAACCAGCGGATTTTCGGCAGTGGATGCGCCTGCTTAGAGGCGGACGCCCGCATCCGCCCAGCGGAGCGAAGCTCCGCAGTTTGCGGTGGTCGGGTACACCAACTGTAGAACCGCTCTAGACGACGGCTCGCCGACTGAACTGTGCCGCCGATGCCAGCCGGGTAGCCTTGGGCGCGAATGGGATTGGCGTCAAGGAGAAACCAGCCACAACGAGTTCTCGCTGAAGGTTGGCGTCACACAGCGCGGCCAACTCTACTTCACGTTCGCTCACGTAGTGCGACAACGAGGGCAGACTGTCGCCGGCGAACCCGGGGTGGCACATGACCTCAAAGTTTTCGGCGCCAGGGTATTCACGAAGCCCTTCCTGAAGCAGACGCACCAAACTCTTCACCGAGAGCTCGCCGCCGTACCAGCCGGTGAGAGTCCGGTCGATACAAGGCACCCCCGCCGCCCGCAAATTGCGGGTCATGTCCGCGTCGAGAGAACGCGCGGGAAGCGAATATTGCCTGGCCAGTTCGCAAAACGCCGGGAAGACAGCGGGCAAACCGTGCACATGGTGGTGACTGTCCAGGTGAGTGGGTTCGATTCCAACACGGAGGAGGGATTCGATCTGGGCCCGCCATTCTTCGAGAATTTCTTCACGCCTCGGATTCTGTATTTCTTTTCTTCTGCTGGGGAACTTCCCACCCTGCCGGGCTAGCGACGGAACCCGTTCGGGCGGCAGGATAGGAGCGCCGCTCGTCAGCTGAAGGTGTGCGCCGATTTGTCCGGCAATTCTTGGAGCCCAGCGCGTCAGGCGCTCCGCGGAGCCGGGCACGCACACCATGGCAGTGGTGGAAGTCACCCCACCCGCCTCGATGGCGCGCACGATTCCCGCGCAAACGCCTTCGGTCAGCCCGAAATCATCCGCATTGATGATGACTGGAAGCACGCCAACCCTCCTGGGTTTTGGAGATACAAATTGTCCTACACACGGCAAGTATTAAGGTGCAATCGCCCTCGCAAGAATGTAGCCCACAAAAAAATCTGCGGAGGCAAGGACAAGCTCAAGCACTCCTTGCAATTTCAGGACCGGTTCATCACGCAGGCCGGCGGATTGAAGTGCCTCGAAGAGATCTGTTCCGCAAACAAGGGTGAGCACCAGAATGGCCGCCATATATGCACGGAGCACGATAGAACAGAACCGCAGTGGGCGCGTGCCCCACGAGTAAGTCGAACGCAACACCGCACGCAACAAGCTGAGAGCAGGAGAAAGGTGAAACTCCAGCTTTTTTGGCTCGCTCGCAGCCACAGCCGAAAGAACGCCCGGTCGATCCCGATCTCGTTTCCTGCGCACAGTAGCCATGCGACGGCAACCGCCGCTATCGCGAATTCCCTAGCGACCGAATTCTTAAGCCAGACTGGGTCCCTCATCCACAGGGCCGGGCCAATAGGAAACACATTTTTCTGAAACGGTCGAGTGCGAGGAAGTGGGATGCACTCGCATTTTGCCATTTGGCGATCCGCAGAACTTTCCTTGCGGGAGTTGTTGCTATTGGCTGAGCGGAAGCGACACCCCAGCTAAGCGGAGGAAATCAGTGTAGGTCAACGCGTCAGGAAATCGGGCGCGTTGTCGACCTTCTGTACCTTCGTTTCTTAGATCGGTGTCTCGTCAGGTCAAGAGTCTTGAAGACAAGTGGCAAGCCGTTTGGCAGAGCAAGTGCATGTCAAGCTTTGTAAAGAGCCGAGCTTCCAACTTGGCGTCGGCGAACCAGAGTTACAAGGAGGTTCTGTGGCGAAGCGAGTGATGTTCTACTGCCAGCACGTACTCGGAATGGGTCACTTGGTGAGGAGCGCGGAGATCGCAAGAGCGCTTGCTCGCGATTTCTCCGTTCTTCTTGTCACCGGTGGAGAAATACCCGAGGGGTTCCGTTTTCCCGAGAATGTCAAAACTTTTGAACTCGTACCGCTGAAAACCAGTCCGGATTTCTCGGATCTCCTATTGTGTGATTTTTCGTGGGACTTGGAGGAGACTAAGGCGATTCGCCGCGAACTACTCCTGCACGCCTTCGACAAATTTCAACCCGACATTCTGATCACCGAATTGTTTCCGTTTGGCCGTAAGCAGTTCTCCTTTGAGTTACTCCCGCTACTGGCACGCGCCCGCGACCGGGCCCGCAAGACCATGATTGTGTCCAGCATTCGAGACATCCTGGTGAATCGAAGGGAACAGGCTAAGTATGAACAACGGGTCTGCGAGATCGTCAACTCTTTCTACGACCTCGTTCTGGTCCACGGGGATGAGAGGTTCCAGACGCTGGGAGAAACGTTTTCGCGTGTGGACGATCTGCAATGCCCGGTAGCATACACCGGGTACGTGGTTCAGCAGTCGAAGACCGCCACCACAGAGCGCGGCGCTGTTCCACCGGAGCATGGCCAAAAGCCGACAATTGTAGTGAGCAATGGCAGCGGCAAGTGCCCGAGCGGACATCTCCTGCTGGAAAGTGTTCTGCGCGCCGCGCCTCTTCTGCAGGAACAGATTCCACATCAGCTTCAGGTTGTTGCCGGACCTCTGATCCCGGAGAACGTTTACGAAAGTTTGCAGCAGATGGCGGCACCGTCGAGCAACGTAACCCTCGCCCGCTATACGCCGGACCTGCCGGGGATGCTTCGGCGTGCGCAGCTGTCGATCAGCATGGCGGGATACAACACCGTGATGGACATTCTCACGGCCGGCGTGCGCGCCCTGGTGTATCCGGTCACTGGAAATGGCGACGAAGAGCAGTCCATGCGTGCAGGGAAGCTGGCAGCCATGGGCGTGCTGGGTGTGCTCGAAGAGGACCAGTTCGAACCAGCGAGACTTGCCCAGAAGATCGAAGACGCCCTGCACAGCAAACCGTTCCGGATCAGTTTCAACAGTGCGGGAGCTGCCAACAGCGCCCTTCTACTCAAGAAGTATCTGGCTCTGCAAGACGCTAGCTTGGCTGGGGCTCCAGGTATCCCAGACCGGCGAGCGGTGTATGCAGGTGGGACGAGTTTCTGAACTGGAAAGATCACTTCGTCGATCGAGGGACTTATGCGGCTCATGGTTTATTCGCACGACACATTTGGGCTCGGCAACATCCGGCGCATGCTCGCCATCTGTACACACCTGCATGCCTCGATCCCGGATCTCTCCGTCCTGATTATCACTGGATCGCCCATGTTGCAGAGCTTCCGCGTGTCGCAGGGGATCGATTACATCAAGCTGCCCTGTTTGAAGCGGACAGAGTCTGGGGACCTCGGAGCGCGGTTTCTGGATCTGGAAATTGAGGAAATCGTGCGCCTGCGCCGCGAACTCATCCTGTCGACGGTCGTGAGCTTCCAGCCCGACGTGGTGCTGGTGGACAAGAAGCCCGATGGACTGGCCGGCGAGATGGAACCGAGCCTGCGCTACATCAAGTGCAACCTGCCGCAGACCAGGATCCTGCTGGTGCTGCGTGACATTCTCGATGCCCCGGCGACTACGATTCCGGCCTGGACCAATCGCGGTTGCTACAACACCGTGCAGTGGTATTACGACGATGTACTGGTTCTGGGGACGCGTCAGATTTTCGATGTCTGCGCAGAGTATCGCTTTCCCGAGGCGCTCTGCCGCAAGGTGCATTTTTGTGGCTATGTGGCGCGCGAGTTGCCTTCGCGTTCGAGAAATGAGATCCGCCAGCAACTGGGTGTGGCCGAAGCCGAGAACCTGGTCCTGGTTACGACGGGCGGTGGCGAGGACGGTTTCCACATCTTGTCAGCATCGGTTGCGGCCCTGAAAGAAGTCTCCGGCAAGTGCCGCGTCAAGGGCCTGGTGGTTGCGGGTCCCGAACTCGCGCCGGAACAGGCGAGGAACATTCGCGCCGCGGCGCAGTCGTGCGCTGGGGTTCGGGTGGTTGAGTTTGTCGATGACATGATGAGCTACATGAACGCGACGGATACCGTGATCTCGATGGCCGGCTACAACACCATCTGCGAATTACTCACGCTCGGCAAGAGATCCATCGTGATCCCACGGGTGAAGCCCGTCGAGGAACAGAAGATACGCGTCGAGCGCATGGCCAAGGTCCCCTTTTTCCGGTCCATCCTTCCCGATGCGCTGACCCCGAGTCTTCTGGCGAACCGGATCATGGAGCAACTGCAGGCGGCGAAGAGCACCGCCCAGATTGCCAGTTCCATTGACATGGGCGCGCTTCCGCGGATCAGCGCGATGCTGTCGGAGATTACCGTGACCGGACTCAGTGGGGCTCGTGGGCTGGCCTCCAAGCCGGTGAGCGAGATGGTGTCATAAGGGAGCCGCGCCATGACAAACCAACCCGCCAATCGACGCGTCGCATATCTGTTGAAGACGTTTCCCCGTCTCTCCGAGACTTTCATCCTGAATGAGATTCTCGGCCTGGAGCGCCTGGGGATAGACATTCAGATCTTTTCCTTGCAGAAACCGGAGAATGGACCGGTGCATCCGGCGGTAGCACAGGTGAAAGGAAAGGTAACCTACGTTCCGTTCCGGGGACCGCGGTTGCGACTCGGGGATTTGGGCCGGCTGCTCTTGTGCCATTTCATGCTGGCGCTGGTGGAAACGCGCCGCTATTGCGCGGCGGCGAAATTCTTTTTCTTCAAGCCCGGGAAGTCTCGTTTGCTGGATTATTTGCAAGCTGGATATCTCGCCTGTGTTCTGTGGCGCCACAGCTTTGAGCACTTGCACGTGCACTTCGCCAATGTTCCGGCCTCGGTGGCGGAGGTTGTCCATCGCCTGATCGGCATACCGTACAGCTTGACCGCGCACGCCAAGGATATCTACCTCACGCCCGCGGCCGAACTGGCGAGAAAAATCGAAGGCGCGGAATGCGTGCTCACTTGCACAGCTCACAACCAGCGTTACCTGGCGGGTCTCGCCTCGGGACGTACTCCGGTCAGCCTGGCCTACCACGGAGTGGACGTCGGCCGCTTCGGTGGGCGCCCGCCATATGCCCCGACGGCAATCGGCGAGCGGCCTCTCATCGTAAGTGTGGGGCGCTTTTGCGAGAAGAAAGGGTTCGAATACCTGATTCGGGCCTGCCGCATTCTGGCCGATCGCGGGTACCGGTTTTGTTGTCAGATCGTGGGTTACGGCGAGTTACAGAACGAACTGGAAAAGATGATCGTGGATCTCGGTCTCCAAGAATTCGTCGAGTTGCCTGGCAGAATGACCCAGGACCAACTGGCGGCGTTGTATCCGCGCGCGCGCATGTTCGTTCTGCCCTGTCTGATTACCGGCAATGGAGATCGCGACGGCATCCCCAATGTCCTGATCGAAGCCATGGCTTCCGGGACCCCGGTGATTTCCACAGACGTGTCCGGCATCTCCGAATTGGTACAGCACCTGGAGAACGGTCTCCTGGTGGAACAGCGGGACGCGCGCGCCATCGCGGAGGCGATGGAACTTCTGCTCGTCCGCCACGATCTGCGCAGCCGCCTGGCGCAGAACGGCCGCGAGACTGTACTCCAGCGCTTCACCTTGGAGGCCAGCGCCCTGCGTGTGCATAACATTTTGTGTTCCGTGCTGGACCAGGACGCTCCGCTGGAAGCACCACTGAACAGCAAAACAGATGTCGCGACACTTTAGACGAGAAACGCATGATTCGAAGAAAGACAACCCGAGACTCCTACGCGGTGGCGGTGCGGTTGGTTCGCACCTTTCATAGCGAGATCGCACGAGAGAAATCTCTGCTGTTCGCCTCCGCGGCGACCGTCCTGGCGGCGGTGGCTTTTCGCGTTCTGGAACCTTGGCCGCTGAAATTCATCTACGACTCGATCTTTCCCACCAAGCATCACGGCCTGCCGCTGGCTGGTTTGCATAATTTGAGCCCGCAGGCGGTAGTGGCGATTTCCGCCGTGAGCATGATCGCGATTACGGCCTTGGCCGGTACTTTCGATTACGCGAGCAGCGTATCCATGTCGCGTGCGGTCTCGCGAGTTTTGACTGAGATCCGGGGACGGCTCTTCCGGCATCTGGCAAACCTCTCGGTCTCCTTCCATGGCCGCAACAAGACCGGCGACCTGATTACGCATGTGACCTACGACATCGACCGCATGCGCGAAGTAACCGTCTCGTCGGTTTTGCCCTTCGCGACTAACTCACTGACGCTAAGCGGCATGGTTGTGGTCATGCTGTGGATGAATTGGCAGCTTGGCTGCGTCGTGCTGGTCGCCTTCCCCCTGTTTTTCGTGGTGGTGTACCGGGTCACGAAGCGTATCAAAGAGGTGGCCGGCGAGCAGCGGACCCGGGAGGGGGCGATCGCGTCCACCACGGCCGAGACCATGACATCGATCCGCACCGTGCAGGCCTTGTCCCTGCAAAGCAGGTTCCTGGATGTTTTTTCGATCGCCAACAAAAAAAGTCTTCAGGCTGGTAACAAGGTTCAGGAGCTCTCGTTCGGGCTCGAGCGGACCGTGGACTTGCTGGTAGCCTCCACCACCGCAATCGTCCTCTGGTTCGGGGTGCACAAGGTGCTCCACGACCGTCTGACGCCCGGAGACCTGATCGTCTTCGCGAATTACCTGCGCGTGGCTTTCAAGCCCATCCGGCAATTGGCCAAGTACCTGGGTCAGATGGCGAAGGCGCTGGCTTCGGGGGATCGCATTCTCGCACTACTGGGCACTACTGCGGAGATCCAGGACGAACCCGACGCGGTGGCCGCGAGACGCTTCACTGGAAGCATCCGCTTCGAGAACGTTTCCTTCACCTATGAATCGGGTCACCCAGTTTTGCGGAACATCAGTTTTGTAGTCGAACCGGGCCAGCGCGTAGTGCTGGTGGGCCCCTCCGGCAGCGGCAAGTCGACGCTGGCGAGCTTGTTGCTGCGTTTCCACGATCCCGCGAACGGAAGGATCCTGATTGACGGGCGGGATATCCGCGACTACACCCTGGAGTCGCTTCGCTCCCAGATCAGCATCGTGATGCAGGACAGCCCGTTGTTCGCCGTCAGCGTGCACGACAACATTGCATTCGGGACCGCGACCGCGAGCACGGACGAAGTCGTGTTTGCGGCGCGCATGGCGAATGCGCACGACTTCATCCAGCAGATGCCCAGGCAGTACGACACCGTCGTGGGCGAGCACGGGTCCACCTTGTCGGGCGGACAGCGGCAGAGAATCGCCATTGCCCGGGCCGCCATTCGCAAAGCACCCATCACGATTCTCGATGAGCCCACCACCGGGTTGGACGGGAAGAACGAACGGGAAGTGACTGCGGCCCTGAATCGGCTCGGTGTTGGGCACACGACACTGCTCATCACCCACGACTTGCAGGCCGCCCGGGGTGCGGATCTGGTCCTCTTTCTTTGCGAAGGGCGGGTCAGGGAACGCGGGACCCACGAAAGCCTCATGGCTCTGGACGGCGAGTATGCAGCCATGTTCAACCGCCAGACGGTGTGGAACTCTCATCAGGAGAAGGTCTGTGCAATCAACGCCTGAAACCGTGGTGTGGCTCATCCGCCATGGCACCAGCACCTTCAACCTGGAAGGGCGCTGCCAGGGATGCAGCGATGAACCCGAGCTTACGCAGCAGGGCCGGGAGGAAGCCCGGCTGAGTGGCGAACGATTAGGGCGAGTGGGGATCGAGGCGATCATCTCCAGCCCTTTGCGGCGCGTAACCCAAAGCGCGTTTGAAATCCTGGACATGCTTCGTCCTCATGCGGGAGACATCCCTTTCGATATGGATGCCAGGTTGCTCGAGATTGAACTTCCCGAGTGGGAGGGATTGCCCTTTGCGGAAATACGGCGCCGGTTTCCCGAGGAATTCCTGACGTGGCGTTTCCGCCCTCACTATTTGCAAATGCCCTCGGCGTTTGGGGAAGCCGATTTTCCGGTGCGAAGTCTATACCAGAGAACGCGCCACGTTTGGCAGGATCTTCTCGCTGCCTATGCGGGCAAGTCCATTCTGCTGGTGACACACGGTGGAACCGGCCGCGCCTTGATCACAACCGCTCTCGGCCTTGGCGCGAAGTACTTCCACAGTATCCAGCAATCCAACTGCGGGATCAGCCGGCTCCGGTTCTCAGCTCCGGAAGATGGGGCACAGTTGGAATTACTGAATGACACGGCCCACCTCGGCGATCGGCTGCCGAAGCTCAAAGAGGGACGAACCGGCGTTCGCCTGCTGCTGATTCCGGCGATGGACTCAAGTCCGGCGGATCTCCGGCAAGTCTCGAGCGCGCTCGAACGCGTGGCCGTGGACCAGGTGTTCGTTGTCGGTCCCGCGGGAGGGGCCGCAGCATCGCGAATTCTTCAATGCTGCACAAAGGAATTCACGCAGCAAGTTTCCGAGGATGTTCTGGGAAGCATGGTGAACGAGATGCTGGAGAGCGGAAGTGACAAAGAGCTTCGCCATGTGGTCCTGGCGGCCTCGCCGGGCTGCTTGCAGCGCGTGCTTCAGGAGCGGTTCGGGCTGACCAAGTCGGCCGCAGAGACGCTGATTCTGACGGGTCCGGGGATCACGTCGGTCCATTGTCCCGGACGCGGTGTGCCGCCCGTGTTGCAGGCCATGAACATATTCGAGCCGGAATTCAGTTTGATGGGAGTTCAGCCATGAAGGTATTGGTTACAGGAGCGGCGGGTTTCATAGGTTTCCACCTGTCGAAACGTCTGCTGCACGAAGGCTGCGAAGTCTTCGGCATGGACAATCTGAATAATTACTATGACGTCGGCCTGAAGAAAGCGCGCCTGGCGCAACTTAGCTCCGAACCGAAGTTCACCTTTCAAGCGCTCGACCTGGCGGATGGAGCCAATCTCAGCCGTTTTGTCGGGAACTGCCAGCCGGAAGTGGTAGTGAATCTTGCGGCGCAGGCAGGTGTGCGCTACTCCATGGAAAATCCTCTGGCCTATGTGAACAGCAACCTCGTGGGGTTCGTAAATCTGCTGGAAGCGTGCGTGCGTGGCGGTCAGCTGCGCCACTTCGTGTTCGCTTCGTCCAGTTCGGTGTACGGCGCCAATACCAGCGTGCCGTTTTCGGTGGACGATCCCGTGGATCACCCCATCTCGCTCTATGCAGCCACCAAGAAGTCCAACGAACTGATCGCTCACTCCTACAGTCATCTGTATGGTCTGCCAGTGACGGGACTCCGGTTCTTCACCGTGTACGGTCCCTGGGGACGTCCGGACATGGGGTACTTCAAATTCACGGACGCCATCGTTCGCGGCAATCCGATCGAGATCTACAACAACGGCGAGATGCAAAGGGATTTCACCTATATCGATGACGTCGTGGAAGGCATCCAGCGTGTGATGGCGCGTCCCCCGGAGTGCAGCGTCGAAAAGGAGAGTGGTGGCGCTTTCTTAAGCAACGCTCGCTACAAGATCTACAACCTGGGAAACCACCAGCCGGTTGAACTGATGAAGTTTGTTGAAATCATCGAGCGAGCGATTGGCAAGAAAGCCCGCAAGACTTTTCTTCCCATGCAGCCGGGCGACGTGGTGCGCACTTATGCGCAGATGGACGACCTGTACCAGGCGGTGGGCTTCCGGCCCACAACTTCCGTGGAGGAAGGGTTGCCCCGGTTTGTGCAGTGGTACCGCAAATACTATTCAACGGCTGAGCAGGTGGCATGATGAACACACTTATTGGATCAACGTCGCGGGTTGCTCTTTGGTTGCTGCTGGTGGGTACGATTTGGGCACAACAACCCACTGGGTCGCTACAAGGAACGGTGCTGGACGAGTCGGGTGCGGTCATCCCCGGCGCCACGGTCGAACTCGTCCGTAATCAGAAGATTGCCTGGCAACTGCCGTCCGACAGTCTGGGAAACTTTTCCTTCTTGGGGCTCGCCCCTGGAGAGTACTTCGTTCGGGTCGACGCAAACGGATTCAAGAAGTTCGAGAGCTCGCCCCAACACGTCACAGCTGGAAGTGTGATTAAGTTCTCTGTCGCGCTTGACGTTCTGACCGCAAGCGAGCAAGTCACGGTGACTTCCGACCAGTCTGGCACGGTCAGCTTGGAGTCCACGGACAACGCCAACGCGGTAGTATTGCGCGGCGCGGATCTCGACGCACTTCCCGACGATCCCGAAGAACTCATGGCTGACTTGCAAGCTCTGGCCGGCCCGCCGGTCGGATCGGGCGGGAATCAGGTCTACCTGGACGGATTTTCCAGTCAGCGGTTGCCCCCCAAGAGTGCGATTCGCGAGGTACGGATCAACCAGGATCCCTTCTCGGCCCAGTACGACCATGTAGGTTTCGGCCGGGTGGAAATCTTCACCAAGCCGGGCGCGCAGCAACTCCACGGCACGGCCCAGTTCAAGATGAGCGACGCGGTTCTCAACTCGCGTAATCCTTATTCTTTGATCAAGCCTCCATACCAGGCGAAGCAGTTCACGGGTGACTTGGGTGGACCACTGGGTAAACGCGCTTCGTTCTTCCTCGACTTCGAAGGACGTTGGGCAACCGACAACGAAGTGGTGAACGCCACCATCCTCGGCCCTTCTCTGAACATCACGCCGCTCACGCAGGCCGTTCTGACGCCCGACAACGAGCAGTCCACGGACGGCCGTATCGATTACAAGCTCAGTGAGAAGCACACGCTTACTGGACGCTACGAATGGGACCAGTCGCGGCAAGGTGACGCGGGCGTAGGCGGGTTCGCGCTTCCTTCCCGAGCATATGCGCTTACCAATAGCGCGCACACGTTTCAGCTCATGGAGAACGCGATCCTCTCCAGCACCGCCATCAATCAAACGCGTTTTCAGTTCGTGCGCAGCGATCTGGGACAACAAGCCGCCAGCTTTGCCCCCACCATCCAGGTGCTGGATGCGTTTACTTCAGGCGGCGCGCAGGTGGGAAATTCGCAGCACATCGAAAACCTCTGGGAACTGCAGAACTACACTACCAAGACTCGGGGCGCGCACACGCTGACCTTCGGCGGACAACTCCATCACGCTGGGTTCTACGACAACTCGCCCGGCAACTTTGGGGGAACTTTCGTCTTCTCCGGCGGTCTCGCACCGCAACTGGATAGCTCCAATCATATTGTTCTGGACCCGAACGGCAACCCGGTCCTGATATCACTCTCCTCGATTCAACGCTACCAGCGCACGCTGGTCTTGCAGCACGCGGGGTTTTCGACAGTAAATATTGCCGCTCTGGGCGGAGGACCGTCGCAGTTCTCAATCGCCGCCGGCCAGCCGGTCTCAACCCTTGCCCAGACCGACGCAGGCCTATTCGTGCAGGATAGCTGGCGTGCGACTCCCACACTTTCCTTGAACGCCGGTTTGCGCTGGGAAGGACAGAATGACATTCATGACTGGAAGGACTTCGCGCCCCGTTTCGGTCTGGCCTGGATGCCCGGCGGAAAACACGGCAAGACGGTGATCCGGCTGGGGGCGGGAATTTTCTATGAACGTTTTCCCGGGCCGCAAGTGTTGCAGACGTTGCGCTTCAACGGACAAACACAACAACAGTTTGTCCTGAATAACCCGTCCTTCTATCCGCAAGTGCCTTCCACTGCTTCGCTCCAAGCCATGAGACTTCCGCAGACCATCGATAGTCTCGCTCCCAGTCTGCGGTCCCCTTATCTGATGCAAACGTCACTGGGCGTCGAGCGCGAGATGCCCTTTGGAATGATGCTTTCTCTGTCCTACATTGGCACCCGCGGCCGGCATCTTCTGGTTTCGCGGAATATCACGGCGCCCCTCAACGGCGGAACTGGCGCTGGCAATGGAACGGGCAGCATCACTGGGAGCGATAGCAACTATCAGTACTCATCTGCGGGCGTACTCGACCAAAACCAGTTCATCGCCAGCGTCCGCAGGCCGTTCCACGACCAGTTCGCGGTGTTCGGACGCTNTGAGTACAACCGGGCTTTCAGCAACACGGACGGGATCGCTACCTTTCCCGCGAATCAGTACAATCTGCAAGCCGACTATGGCCGCGCAGCTACCGATATCCGCCATACTCTGGTGCTGGGCGGGTCGCTTTTTGGACCTCTGGGTACCACCCTCAACCCGTTCCTGGTGGTGCGCTCGGGGGCGCCTTTCAACATTACGGCCGGGCACGACAACAATGGGGATACTCTTTTCACGGATCGCCCAGCCTTTGCCTCCAACCCCAACCAGACCGGTGTCGTGGTCACGCGCTTCGGCATATTCAATCCCACCCCCGCCAGCGGAGCGGTCATCATTCCGCATAACTATGGTCAAGGCGCCGGCTTTGCTACGCTGAACCTGAGGTTGAGCCGCACGTTCGGATTTGGCAAAGCCCGTGGGAACGAAACGTCCGGACCCGAACGACATGTTCCAGCGGCGTTTGGAGGGAGCAATCTGTTCCCATCTCCGTCGACGGACCACCGCTACAACCTGACAGTCGCCGTCATCGTGCGCAATTTGTTCAATACCACCAACCCAGGCTTGCCGGTAGGCAATCTGAGTTCGCCCTACTTTGGACGCGCGAATTGGCTGGCTTCGAGCGCAGGTCCGGCCGATATGGCCTTCGGCAACAATCGGCGCGTACAGTTCCAGCTGCGCTTTGACTTTTGAGTAAGCGGCAACGACGAAAGGGGTGCAAGAGGAAGACGCGCGAACCCTGGCAAGACTTTCCAACTGTTTATTGAAAGGAGCTTTTCTTATGAGGATTGCTGTGGTGGGTTCGGGATACGTTGGTCTGGTGGCTGGAGCCTGCTTTGCGGATCTTGGTCACGAGGTCATCATCGTCGATAACGATCGGAAAAAACTGGCTGCTCTGAAAGGTGGCGCCGTTCCCATCCACGAACCCTTCCTCCCCGAACTGTTGCAGCGCCACCGCGGGCGGCGGCTTGAATTTTCTGGCGACCTGCAAGGAGCGGTGCGGGCCAGTTTGGCAGTGTTCATCGCGGTGGGAACGCCACCCACGCAAGGAGGAGAAGCAGATCTCTCGTATGTGGAATCGGTCGCCAGTGAAATCTCGGCGGCAATTCACAAGTACACGGTCGTGGTAGAAAAGAGCACCGTTCCGGTATACACGAGCGATTGGATCCGTAGAATCCTGCTGCGGAACGGAGCGGGCGCGGATGTTGTTGGTCTCGCATCGAATCCCGAGTTTCTGCGCGAAGGCACCGCAGTCACGGACTTTCTGTACCCTGACCGTATCGTGCTGGGCGCCGACAACGAACGCTGTGCCACCGTCTTGCGCGAAATCTATGAGCCCTTGGCTGACGGCAGCTACTACCGGCGCCAGGATGCCATTCCACGGCCGAATCATAGCCGGACTCCCCCACCGATCATCCTCACCAGCGCCAAAAGCGCGGAACTGATCAAGCACGCCTCTAATGCCTTTTTGGCCATGAAGATTTCCTTCATCAATGCCGTGGCGGCGATTTGCGAATCCGTGGGCGCCAACGTCGAGGAAGTCTGCCAGGGTATCGGATCGGACTCCCGCATCGGCCCGCGTTTCCTCAATCCCGGCATTGGCTATGGAGGCTCATGTTTCCCCAAGGATCTGCTGGCTTTCCGCGCGGTCGCGCGTGGGTGCGGATATGATTTCCGCCTGTTAGACGAGGTCATGCGTATCAATGAAGAGCAGCGAAAGCACTTCCTGCGCAAGGTGCGCACTGCGCTCTGGACCATGCGTGGGAAACGTTTGGGCGTACTGGGGCTTGCCTTCAAGGGCGGCACCGACGACATCCGCGAGTCGCCAGCTCTCGCCATCGTGCAGGCCTTACTCCAGGAAGGTTGTCGCATTACCGCCTACGATCCGGCCGCCATGGACCGGTCCCGCGAAGTCTTAGGTGCGAACGTGGAATTCGCTCATAGCCCCTATGAGGCGGCAGCCGGCGCAGATGCTCTTCTGATCCTGACCGAGTGGGAGGAGTTTGCTTCGTTAGACCTTCCGCAACTTCGCAGGCGATTAAAATACCCCATCGTAATTGACGGACGCAACCTCTACGATCCCGATACGATGGTGGCGCACGGAATTACCTATTACAGCGTCGGACGCCCGGCCATCATTACGGATGGGTCTCCAGCGGCCAGCAATATCGTGGGGAGCGGTCACGCGCGGCAGTCGTTGGGCAACGTGTCTTTGTGAGCGGTGGATCTACTCGCCCAGCCATTATCTAGGTGCCGATTGGGTCATAGCGAAACGGTGCATTTTGACGACAACTCTCGAGCCAGGCAAACGCTCCGACCGGTGCTGTTCTCGCAAGGAGACCCCATCATCCCAATAAGGGTCCAAAACCGCTACGAAAGATATAGTCCGCAAACAAAATCTTCTGCCGGCGACAACCTTCGATCAGCCGTCTCGCCGCCAAGAACTTTGCTCCGGAACGGTTCAAGATCCGAGACTCCTGAAGATCGCAACGACTCACCTCCACACCAACAACCACAATGCTGTTTTGTCGATTCACTTCCCGTTTTACTAAGGGCCGCACCTCGTCCATTCGGAGATATTGTTCCAAGCGTGTTTACGCCGGTGCTCGCAAAACACTCGAAGTCGTTTTCGCTCATTGATTGCATCTCGGTTGGCGTGGATCGAAGGCAGCGAAAGTTTGAACCGATGCGGCGCCAGGCGGAGAGTTGGCGAACTCAACACCTGTCAGCAGCAGCGGAAAAGCTGACGATACTGGAACCAAGGCGATCAGATACCAGAAAAGTCCGAAGGCAATGAGCCGGCGATTGCGGTCCGGTGAACCGGCCAAGCGATGCCGGTCACAGCGCCACGCAGACCAGCGCCTGTCCCAGCAGGCCCTTCATGCTGTGCGGATATTCGTTCCCGGCATAGGAAGTACTCATATAGGCGGGCACGAAAGCCTTTCCTGCGTCGGCGACATGGTATCAAACGCGAGGTTCAGCGTGGGCAACAGGGTCAAGCAACCTTGATTGTGCCCACCTGCGTTGTGCCCAGAAAGTCCACACGGAACCGCTCGCTCCGAGATCGGCCGTGGGGCACGGTGAAGAGCGTAGCGCCTACGGATGGCTCTATCGCCCGCGCCGTGTAGTCTCGCGTTTCCGCTACTCGGCTATTCGTTTTTGGCGGCTTTTGAAAAATTCCCCTGCCTTGCGCAGTAATCTCGGGGCTCGGGCAATGAGTCAGCTTTGGTGCTGAGGGAGCTCCCGCACTGCGCGATACGCCTCGTCGATGGCAACATTCATGTAGGCAACGGCACCCGCATCGGAGTTGGCAATCGCGATGCGGCCGAACGGTTTTCGTCCGACCACGTGGGGTGCTTCCTCCTCGGCGAAGTCGGGATCGAACAAGGAGTTATATCCGTAGGCGTAGCCGTGCGCCCAGCGCCCAACGATGATGCCCTCGATATCCGCTGCTGGATCAAAGCCTCCAGGACCAAGCATGCGCGCCAGTTGGTCGCGGATCTTACGCTCGAAGGTTTCAAATGGCGTGTCGTAAAGTTCCACCCGCCCCACGCGGTGCTGTTCACGTTCCGACAAACCAGGCTGGCACGGCGTGCGCACCATGAACACGACCATCGGCTCCTCCGGTCGGCTGGGGTATTTGTATTCCCCCAGGCTCACGGGAAAGTCGATCGCGGCGTACGGGTGATAGCATCCGGGGGCCGCGATCTGAAACACGCCCAGCTTCTGGAACGACACCCAATTGCGAATGGCAGTGTGCGAGTACACCAGCGGCGTTCTTACGCCATACGCCAGCGCTTCCTTCTGCGTAGCCGGAAGTTCGGGACAAAGATAGGGGACCATGCCGTTGTAGCACGCCAGCACGCAACGGCGGCCGCGTACCTGAAAGAGCTGCCGATTGCGGGTATAAGTCACCTCCACCTCGCTCGCCGACCCCGGGTCGCCGTCGTGGCGCACTCCGACGACCGTACTGTTCAAACGGATACGCACGGATGAGGAAGCGCGATCAAGGCGGCTGTAGTCGGCCTTGGCCACGACTACGTCTTCCATGGTGTGTCCCGGAATGGCCTCGGGAATGAAGGAACGCACCAGCAAGCGGGCAACGGAAGCATTGCCATCCGGAAAATGAAAGATGTAAGGATCCGGCTTGTGGCCCCCGCGATCGCCGGAGTGTCCCAACATGGCATCAAGGCCAGGATAACCATAGCCGTAGTCATCGCCTTCGTCGTGGAGCTCGAAGGCAGAGACGGCGTCGATGCCCACGCCGAATAGATCGTGGCTGCGGGTCTGGAAGACGGGCACCACTTCCGGACTGCACTTGGCAATCTTGGTCAGAAAATCGGCATAGCTGGTTTTGTCCAGGACGGCTTGTTTCTGTTTGGGCGTGAGGCCTGGCAAGTAGTCCACGTTTTCGGTGTAGAGGCGCACGATGTCGCGGCGCGCCCTCTCGGAAAGCGGGGCCTTGGCAAAGAATTCCCGGTGAGGAATCTTGCCGAAGCCCGCCACCAAACGGTCTTCTCCGAACGTCTCCCGGTCGAAGAACATGCCGCTTCCCAGCTTCAGCGAGGGAAAGAGATTCTGGTCGTAGTAGCGGTAGAACTTTTGGACGTCAACGCCCATGTCCGCCAGCAAACCCTTGGCCTCCGCGCTGTAGCGCGACGGGCTTTCAATCGACTGGGCGCCGTAACTGAGCAACAGCCGGTTTCCCGCGCGGAATTCTTTACGCGCGGAGTGCCCGCCGAAATCGTCGTGCGCTTCGAGAATCAGGATGCGCGCATTGGCGCCGGCCTGCTTGCGGAAGAAGTGCGCCGCCGCCAGTCCGCTGATACCCGCACCTACCACGATGAGATCGTACGTGGCATCCGTGCGGGTTGGCCCGCCGGCGGTTTGCCAAAAAGTTCCGTCACGCAACCCGTGCGCGGCTTCAAACGACCCCGCGTTATCGCCGCGCATCCCGCTCGCCGCCGCAGGACTGTAACCCGCGCCATCCTGCGCAGCGATGGAATCCGAGGCTCCGTGCCGCGCACACCCGGTCAGCGAGGAACCGAACGCCAGGCCGCCGATCCCGATGGCGACCCCGTTCAGAAAATCGCGGCGCGTAATGGGGCGGTCCATGCCCAGATCGTGATCGCGTGCGTCTTTCATAGGTCTCAACTCCTTATGGTTGCATGCTGGCGCGGGTTGCCGGTTTCTCGTCAAGTTCTCTTACCACCCTGAAGCTGGTGCCGGAAGGGATCAATTGCGACGCTACGCCATTGGGGCCCCGGGCTTCGTCATGCAGAAACTCGGGTGTGTTGTCGGGCAGGTCGAAGAAGTCCCAGGCGTTGAGCACGGCCACACCGGGACCACGGAAATCCGCTCGGCTAACGAGCCGGTCCCAAGCGGGCATGGTGCCGCCGGCAACACAGGCGTACTCCAACTCGGCTGCTGTCGGGAGGCGATATTTCTTCCCCGTCGCTTGCGACAGCCATTGCGTGTAGGCGTCGGCGAGCTGCGGCGTCAGAGCGTTGGGCTTGTCCTTCAATTTACGCTGGGCAGAAAACAATTCGAGATCGTGACTGCTGACCGTGGCCTGCCCCATCCAGAACGGGCTCACGCTAACGGCATGCACGGGTCCTGCGTCTCGCAAGCGGCAAGCCCCCAGTTCCGGGCTGCCCGCCGCGAGAGTTCCACCCGGCACCGCGATCAGGTGGAACTTGACGGCCAGTCCGGGCACGGCTTCCGTGTAGTCCCGAAAGCCCGAGGCGGCGAGTGGAAACCGGGAATCCTCGACCGCGGCCATAGCCTGGGGCGCCATCTTCTTTTCCATGAGATGTCCGGCGAACAGGTGGCAGCTGACGCAGTGCAGCCTTTCTCGATTGCGCTGGTAGTAGAGGTGCGCTTCCATTCTGCGCGCGACGATTCTCATCTCACGGACTTGCTGGGTGTCGGTTTCCTGGTCGCCGGAAGGGAGAGTGCCCTCTACTTTGGAGAGCCCCTGGGTGAACAGGTTATTGTGACAATGGAGGCAGCCTGCATCGTACGTAAACGTGACGGCGCGGTCTAATTTGCGCTCCCGCGCCCAGTCGATTTTGGAGACGTCGCGAAAGAGCTGGGCGTAGGCGTCGCGAGCGCCCAGCCGGGCTTTTTCCGCGAGATACTGCATCCCGCCAGGGGGCAAGTGGCAGTCTGTACAGTGGACCACAACGCCGCGGCGGTTTGAGTAGTGCGCGGACTGAATCCAAAATTGCGTAGCGTGCGGATGCGAATGGCAAGCCTGCTCACAGAATGTGTCCGTCGAGGTGAAGTTCACGGTCTGCCGTCCTGTGAAAGCGGCCACGAGCCCAAGCAGCAAGCCGCATCCCAGCAGCCAGCCTTTTCGTCTTCCTATTACCGGTTTCTCAGCCATCGGCAATCAGTTCCTTCCGTTGCGTTCACTCCGCATGCGCGGCCAAGAGGCCTCGTCCAGCGTCGCGTTTCCGGCACGGATCCAGAACGACCGGTGCCGTCCTTTACACTCGGTCCACAGCCTGTTCGTACTTGACCGGCACGGACTACCTCAAACATTGCGGAATTATAGCAAGGTTGTCTGGGAGCGCAAGCAAGACTTCCCAGAACTTCACCCAGTTTGCAACCATCTGCGGACAAACAGATCGCAGGTTCCCTACTCGTACGGGAGCTCACAAGAGGGATTCACCCTCAACAGACGGAACATCAGAGGCTCGGAGACATTGTCTCAGGCGTGTTCACGCCTGTGCTCGCGAAACACTCGAAGTCGTTCTCGCTCGTCGACTCCCTTGCGATTGGTGTTGATCGGATGCAGCGAAAC
>JGI26339J46600_10000022_pt1 | contig 47731 bp, 30 predicted proteins | sample BogFormECP12_OM1_FD_46600 | JGI IMG/M metagenome (IMG submission 46600) | reverse complement strand
AGCGGCTGGCAAGCTTGAAGCTGGCGCCGACGCGCGAGGCGGAGATCGTCGAGGAGTTGGCGCAGCACCTGGAGGATCGCTACCAGGAACTGCTGGCCGGCGGGGCCACGGAAGTGGAAGCAAGTCGGAAGGCTCTCGAAGAGTTGAGCGGCCACGAAGTATTGGTGCGCGAGCTGCGAAGAACGGAGGAAACGATGGCGCAAGAGCCGGTGGTTTTGGGAGCGAGAGAAAGCAAGAACGTCATCGCCGACCTTTGGCTTGACCTGCGCTACGGCGTGCGCATGCTGGCCAAGAATCCGGGCTTTACGGCGGTGGCGGTACTGGCGCTGGCGCTCGGCATCGGCGCCAACACGGCGATCTTCAGCGTCTTCTATGGCGTGCTGCTGCGTGCGCTTCCCTATCCGGAGCCGGACCGCCTGGTTTGGATGTGGCCCGCGAACCTGCGTACGGGTCAACTGTATGGCGGCGCGATTTCTCCGCCGGATTTCCTCGACTATCGCGCGCGCAGCACCGCGTTCGAGCATCTCGCCGCCTTCCTGCCGATCGACAGCACCGTGGCAGGGAGCGGCAAGGCGGAGCGTGTTTCCTCGGCTGCGGTCTCGGCCGGGTTTTTCGAAACGCTCGGTGCGAAGCCCGTCCTCGGCCGAACCATCTTGCCGGACGATGAGCAGGTGCAGCAGCCCCAAGTGGTGGTCCTTAGTTACGGCCTCTGGCAAGCCCGTTTCGGCGGTAATGTGCAAGCGATCGGCAGGACGCTCAACGTGGACGGCCAAAGCATGACGATCGTCGGCGTGATGCCGGCGGGCTTTGAGTTTCCCCAAGCGGTGCAGCTCTGGAACCCGTTGCCCTTCAAGATGGATGAAATGCAGGTCCGGCGCTTCCACTTTATTCGGGCCATCGGCCGGCTGAAGCCGGACGTAACTCTCGGGCAAGCCGGCACCCAAATGACCTCTGTCAGCCTGACCCTGGAGAAGATGTACCCGGATTCGAACCACGGTTACGGCGTCAAGCCGGTGCTGTTACAAAAAAAGCTGGTGGGCGACATGCGCCCGACGCTCACGGTGCTGATGATCGCCGTCGGCTTCGTCCTGTTAATCGCCTGCGCTAACGTGGCCCACCTGCTGCTGGCCCGCGCGACCGCGCGCCACAGAGAGATCGCGGTGCGCAGTAGCCTGGGTGCGAGCAGCGGGCGGCTGATGAGGCAATTACTCACCGAGAGCGTGTTGCTAGGTCTACTCGGTGGGGCCTTCGGCGTGTTGCTGGCCATCGTGGGGCTGCGAGCGTTAATCTCGATGCATCCCGCCAATATTCCTCGCCTCGATCAAGTTCACTTGGACATCCGCGCTTTGGCTTTCACCGCCCTCGTCTCGATCCTCACCGGCATGATTTTCGGCCTGGCGCCGGCCCGAAGGGCGTCGAAGGTGGAATTGACGGAAACCCTCAAAGAAGGGGGTCGCGGGGCTTCGCCGGGCCGGCGGCGTCAGCGGCTTCACCACTTGCTGGTGTCCGCCGAGGTGGCGTTCTCGCTGGTACTGTTGATTGGCGCCGGCCTGATGATTCGCAGCTTTGCGCGGCTCGCGAGCGTCAAGCCGGGTTTCGAGCCCGACCGCGTTCTCAGCCTGCAAGTCTCGCTCCCGCGCTTTGGCTCGAGTCAGAACGACCAGGCTCGAGGGGCCGTGTTCTTTGGCCAGTTGCTCGACCGGCTGCGAGCCGTGCCGGGGGTGGAATATGCGGGGCTCATCTCGGAGCTGCCCTTGAGCGGTCAAGAGAACGATACCTACTTTACCATCGAAGGAAGGCCGCCGGTCACGCCCACTGATCGTCCCGACGAAGACGCGCGCGTCACCAGCACCGATTATTTCCGGGCCATGGGCATCCCGCTCATCGAAGGCCGGTACTTCAGTGACTCGGACAACAAGAACGCGGCCCGAGTCGCCATCATTAGCCGCAGTTTCGCGAGCCAGTACTTCCCCAAACAGAATCCCATCGGCCAGCACCTGAACATCGACTTCGGAATGCAATTCCGCTGCGAGATCGTCGGCATAGTCGGCGACGTGCACCACCACGCGATGGCGACCGCGCTCGATCCCATCATGTATGTCCCCTATGCGCAGACCGTACTGTCCAGCAGCAACGTCGTGATCCGCTCGCGAGCGCCTCGTCTCGCCTTGCTCTCGGAGATAAAACGGCAGGTTCAGGCGCTCAACAACGACATCCCTCTCTATGGGGTCCACACCATGGATGAGCTAGTCTCGGATTCCGTGGCCCAGCCGCGGTTCCGTACCCTGCTGCTGGGAACGTTCGCGGCCATCGCCCTGATTCTGGCCGCGGCAGGGATCTATGGCGTGATGTCGTATTCGGTGACGCAACGGACCCACGAGATTGGGGTCCGTATGGCGCTCGGCGCGCAGGGCCGCGACGTTGTGAGGCTGGTGGTGGGAGAGGGGCTGCTCTGGATGCTGGGTGGAGTGGCCGTGGGTCTGGCGGCGTCATTCGCGCTCGCTCGCCTCATCGCCAGCCTGCTCTATCAGGTAAGTCCCATTGACCCCCTCAGCTTTGTCGCGGTCCCGATGGTCCTCGCGGCGGTGGCCCTCGCGGCAAACTACATCCCGGCACGCCGCGCGACCAAAGTGGATCCGACAGTAGCTTTACGGTACGAATGAAGATCACGAACCTTTAGCTGAGGGCTGATAGCTGCTCAGAAGTGACCGTTGACCGGTCGAGGCAGTCAAAGGATCAGGGGAAAGGAACATGACCGAGCGGTCCGACTGGAAAGAAGAGATCAGCAAGCAGCTCGCTAACTTGAAGCTGGCGCCAACGCGCGAGGCGGAGATCGTCGAGGAGTTGGCGCTGCACCTCGAAGATCGCTACCAGGAACTGCTGGCCGGCGGGGCCACGGAATCGGAAGCCAGCCAAACTGCTTGGGAAGAACTCCACCGAGAGAGACTTCTGGCCCGAGAACTGGAACGGGTCGAGCGCTCGGTAACGCCGGAGCACGCTATTCCAGGTACGCGAGAGAGGCGGAATATTCTGGCAGACCTCTGGCAGGACGTCCGCTACAGCCTTCGCGTGCTGGCGAAGGCCCCCGGCTTTTCGCTGGTGGCCATCCTGACGCTGGCGCTGGGCATCGGCGCCAACACCGCGCTGTTTTCGGTGGTGAATGGCGTGCTGCTGAATCCCCTTCCTTACCCCCAGCCGGAGCAGCTCGTCACGCTCCACGAGAGCAAGCCGAATTTTGAGGCCGGCTCGATCTCCTATCCGAACTTTCTCGACTGGCAGAAGGACAACCGCACTTTCTCCTCGATGGCCATCGCGCGCGGCTACTCCTTCAACCTGACCGGCATGGGCGAAGCTGAGCGGGTGAGCGGCGAGTTTATCGCACCAGACTTCTTCCCGCTCCTCGGCGTGAGGCCCGTGATCGGGCGCAATTTTGAGCCAGGCGAGGATCGAGTGGGCGCAGCTCCCATTGCCATGATCAGCGCCGGCCTCTGGAGGCGGAAGTTCGGCTCAGCGCGAGACGTCCTGGGGAAGGGCATCACGTTGGATGGCAGAAGCTACGTGATCGTAGGAGTGATCCCAGCAGATTTCGATCTGCTCCTCCCCAGCTTTACCGCCAGGCAAGTGTATGTGCCGATCGGCCAATGGGACAATAATCTGCTCCTTAAGCGTGGCGCCGGACTGGGGTTTCATGGAATCGGCCGGCTGAAGCCTGGAGTGACGATTGAGCAGGCGCGGGCCGATATGGATCGGGTTACGCGAAATCTCGCCGCTGCCTATCCGGATGACGACAAGGGCATCGCCGCGACGCTCCGGCCCCTGAGGCAAGACATGGTGGGTCGCGTCCAGCCTTTCCTGCTGGTGCTGCTGGCCTCCGTGACTTTTGTGCTCCTGATCGCGTGCGTGAACGTCGCCAACCTTTTGCTGGCGCGCTCCACCGGACGCAGCCGCGAATTCGCCATTCGTCTAGCCCTAGGGGCTGCCCCTACACGCATCATTCGCCAACTTCTTACCGAAAGCGTCTTGCTCGCTCTGGCCGGAGGTGGGCTCGGCTTGCTCGTGGCGGCGTGGGGCACCCAAGCCGGCCTGGGTGTGCTGCCAGCCAATCTGCCGCGTGCGGGCGAGATCAGACTCGACGCCCGGGTTCTGATCTTTACTCTGGCGGTTTCATTACTGGCGGGAGTCCTCTTCGGCCTGGCCCCTGCTCTCAAAGCCTTGAAACCCAGCTTGCACGACACGCTCAAGGAAGGCGGACGCGGCGCGAGCGGCGCGCACCACCGCGCGCACGGGGTTTTGGTGGTGGCGGAAATGGCGCTCGCTCTGGTCTTGCTCATCGGCGCCGGCCTCATGGTCCGGACCCTGGCTCGCCTCTGGCGTGTCGACCCGGGATTTGATTCGCATCAGGTGCTGGCGTTTGGTGTTTCCCTTTCTCCTTCCATGCGCACGGCGAGTCCTGCCGGCGTTCGCGCCGCTCTGCGCAGTATCAATCAGACTCTGGAGGCGATTCCGGGGGTGCAGGCCGCATCTCTTTCCTGGGGGGCAATACCATTAGCCTCTGACGACGAAGACCTGTTTTGGATCGAAGGGCAACCGAAGCCAGCGACCCTGAATGACATGTCCTGGGCCCTCAGCTACGTGGTGCAGGAGGATTACCTGAAGGTGATGGGCATTCCGTTAGAACGCGGGAGGTTCTTTACCCCCAAAGACAACGAACGCTCGCCTCACGTCATCGCAGTCGACGATGTCTTCGCCCACAAATACTTCGGCGATCAGGACCCCATCGGCAAGCGCGTGTATCTGGATAACAAAGGCGGTGAGGCGGAAATCGTCGGCATTGTAGGGCATGTCAAACAGTGGGGGCTCGACTCGGACGATTCCCAATCACTGCGCGCTCAGCTCTATTTCCCGTACATGCAGCTCCCTGACGCTGCCATGGCGCTATCGTGGAGCGGCACGGGCGGAATGGTGCGCTTCGACGGCCCTGCGGCCGCAATCACACAATCGATTCGAACCGCCCTTCGGAACATGAACAACGAGCAGGTGGTGTTCGACATTCAGACCATGGACGAAATCATTGCTCAGTCGCTGGCGACACGCCAGTTCGCCATGATCTTGCTGGCCGCCTTTGCGGCGGTGGCCGTCGGCCTCGCCAGCGTGGGCATCTACGGCGTCATTTCCTACCTGGTGGGCCAGCGGACGCATGAGATTGGCATCCGCATCGCGCTCGGCGCCGAGCGAAAGGACGTGTTGCGTTTGGTCTTGGGGCAAGGGGCGAGAATGGCGCTTCTGGGAGTCGCGATCGGCCTTCTGGCGGCGCTGGGATTGACCCGTCTTATGGCCAAATACTCGATGCTCTTCGGCGTGAGCGCCACTGATCCACTCACCTTTGCCAGCGTGGCGGTTCTTCTGACGCTGGTCGCCCTGGTTGCGTGCTACCTCCCCGCCCGCCGCGCCATGCGGGTGGATCCCATGGTTGCCTTGCGGTATGAATAGCATCGGGATTCGGGATTCGTGGTTCGGGTTTCGCAGAGGAGATGGGAATCGTGAGTCGCCGCTTCTTCCTCTGCGAACCCCGAATCCCCAACCCCGAATCCCCTGGCGGTTGTGATTCCCGAAAGGAGAATCCGTCATCTAATCAAACGGGCGGCTAGAACTGAGCTAGCCGGCCCGGGTGACAAAACTATGTGGAATAACTTTAAGACGACGTTGCTCCTGGCCGCGCTGACGGGCATCCTGGTGGTTTTCGGCGATTGGTGGGCCGGTCAGAATGGTATGGTTCTCTTCCTCGTGCTGGCGGCGGTACTGAACCTGGGCACTTACTTCTTTTCAGACCAGATTGCCCTGAGGTCGAGCGGCGCGCAGCCCATCTCGCGCCAGGAAGGTCCGCGCATTTATCAGATCGTGGAGCGCCTGGCGGCCAAGGCCAACATCCCTGTGCCCAAGATCTATATGATTCCCACGGACTCGCCCAACGCTTTTGCCACCGGCCGCAACCCCAACCACGCTTCGGTGGCGGTCACGCGCGGCATCCTTGAGATCTGCGACGACGAGGAAATCGAAGGCGTGCTGGCCCACGAGTTGGGCCACGTGCGCAATCGCGACATCCTGATCAGCGCCGTGGTGGCCACGGTCGCGGGCGCCATCACCTTGCTGGCGCGTATGGCGTATTTCGCCGAGATTTTCGGCTTCGGCGGCGGCGGGAGCCGCGACAACCGCCGCGGCGGAGCCCTCTCCGGCCTCGCCATGCTCATTCTGGCGCCAATCGCCGCCATGCTGATTCAGCTTGCCATTTCGCGCTCGCGCGAGTACGAGGCCGACCACACCGGCGCCTTGATCACCGGCAACCCCATGGGCCTTGCCCGCGCCCTCGACAAGATCGACAAGTATTCCAAGCGCGCGCCCATGCAGGTGGCGCCCGCCATGGCCCACATCTACTGCGCTCAGCCGCTGACCACGGGCGAATTCATGAGCAGCCTATTCTCCACCCACCCGCCCATACGCAAGCGCATCGAGCGGCTGATCGGCCGCGACTTTGTGTAGGACGACCGCTACCGGTTTCGCCCGCGCCTCTGACGCGCACGACGGGAGACGGTCGTCGACTTCGGCGCGTTGATCAACAGACGGTCAGTTTCTTCGGGCTCCACGTCCGGCACTTTGGCAAGAACCTGCTCGAAGCGCAATCGTTTTCCCCGACTCGCTCGTTCACGAAGGTAGTCAAGCGTTTTGAGCGACGCCACCTTCTCGCCAACGGCGGAACTGATGATTTGGTTAATCGACACGCCTTCGCGTCGAGCCAGTTCACGGAGCTCGCGATGAAGAGACTCGGGAATACGCAGACTAAGGGTGCTCATGATAAGACTCCCAGACGCCCGAGGAATTCCGCCGGACTGAGAACCGCAATTCCGAAGCTAGCCGCACCTTCGAAATGCCGCCGGTTATGCGTGACAATGGCCTCGCATCTCCTTACGTAAGCCGCTCGGCCAGTGCCAAATCTTAGCCTTGCAGGACACTAACGCTGGTGCGGTGTAGAGAAGTTTGAAGGCGATTGGGGAGTGAGCTAGATATGATAACAAACATGATGGGCGGCTATTCCCGGGAGAATGAAATCGCCCGACTCGAATTGAGCCAATTCATCGCTTCGTTGCAGGACTCGGATTTCGATCGCGAGATCGGTGGCGGCTGGACGGTAGCCACTGTGCTTTGCCACTTGGCCTTCTGGGACCAGAGGGTTTTGTATCTCTTGAAAGAATGGCAAAGCTCGCCATTCGAAGGGTTTCGGCTTCCGGCCCAAGCAGTCAACTCCATCAATGAGGCGGCCAGAATCATCTTCCGCGCCGTCCCGGGCCGACTGGCAGCGCAAATGGCGATGGAAAGCGCGTCGGCTGTCGATGCGGAAGTAGACCGGCTAAGCGAGGCACTTATTGGCCAAATAAACGGGGCCGGCTTTGAGCGAGCGTTAAGGCGCTCTCTTCATCGCAACGAACATCTTCGGAAGCTCAAGAAAGCACTCGCTACTAATACAACCGGCCCGGAATAGGTTCGCCGATCGCAGACTCACACCTGCGCATATAGGCATTGGAGCCCCGCCCCGCGAAATGTCAGCTCCCAGGGAAGGCGCAGAGTAAGGCAAACTGCGCCTGACTCTGCGCCTCGAAAGAACGAACCGCAGATTTCGAAGGGGCGTGAAGTCTCCGCTAGGCTTTGCGATGCTTTCTTGTGCCATAGCCCGCGATTGCGAGCATGGCCGTCCCAAACAGGATCAAGGCGGAGGGCTCCGGGGTCGTCGACCCACCAGCACCAGACGGCTCGAAGACCACGCCATTAGGTCCAAAGACGGGCGTTGCGCAATTCGGGCAGTCGGCAAAGTCAACGCTGGAGAAATTGTCATGCGAGGGATCCAGCGACCCGTAGACCAGGAAGGGGAACATTTCCCCAGGCGCGGGCGTGAAGCCGTTAAGGAAGTCAATGTCCAACGTGCCGCCCAAGGAGGCCATCCCGGTAACATCGAGCACGCTGAACTCGCCGGCATTTGCCCCCGTGATGTCGATTATCAGCGTGCCGCCCGGACCCTGAGTATAGTTTCCGGTGATGGTCAGCCGGCTAGGCGTGCCCGGGTCGCTGACGTTGACCGTCCCGCCGTTGTTCATGACGTTGGCTTGGATATTGCCGGTGCCAAAGACCGTGCCCCCGTTAATGAAAGCCGTGATCGCCGTCAGGCTCCCGTTCACCTTGAGGACGGCTCCGGCGCCGGACTGAGTGTAGTTGCTGGTGACGTTCACGCTTTCGCCGAGTCCGACGAAAACGTTCCCGCCGGTGTTGGTGAAGGATGCCACGCTCAGGCTGCCGCCAGATTGGGTGAGACTGATGCTCCCGGCATTGGTGAGCGCTCCCGTCAGCATCATGGTGGTGTTATCGTTGACGGTCCCGTTGTTGGTCATCCCGCCGTTCACCGTCAGGCCCGCGCCGTCCACATTTACCGTGCCGTTGTTGGTAAAGCTGCTGACGGAGGTGACCAGTGGGTTGGCGGTCCCGACGCCGCCGATGCTGCCGGCGTCGATGGTGCCGTTGTTGACCAACGTCAGATTTTCGATGGTGCCCGACCCCTGAATGGTGTGGCCGGTGTCGTTCATGAGAATCTCAGTACCGTAAGTTCCCTGCACAAAGGTGTTGTTGAGCATCAGTGAACCCGTGCCCTTGCCGCTTCCCAGGTCGAAGGTGGAACCGTCGCCGTTCAAAACCAGGTTCGCGCCGTTGATGCTGCCCGCGGTAATGCTGCCGTCGTTGTTGAAAAAGGCCGTGGCGCCGGTAGGAGCCGTCAAAGTCAGAGTTCCACCATCATTCACCGTCACCATCCCCTGGTTGTTGAATGCGGGCGCGGACAGAGAAGTCCCCTGATAACTGGTGGTATCCCAAGTAAGCGTGGCGCCGCTCGCCACCTCCATCACGCGGGCGCTGCCGTTGAGGACACCGGGGCTGGAGGAGAGCCCGCTTGGGCTTATGTCCAAAGAGCCCGAGGCCACGTTCACTGTGCCCTTATTGATGAAGTCGAGGCTGGAGATGACCGAGAACCCGCTCACGTTGGTGATGGTGTGACCGGTGTCGTTGATGAGCAGCTCATTGCCGTAAGTCCCGGATATCGCGGACATGCCGTTGAGTGTCAGCGAACCCGTTTTAGCGACGCTTCCCAAGTCGAAGGTTGAGTTGCTGCCTGCCAACACCAAGCTCGCGCCGTTGATGTTGCCCACGGTAATGCTACCGTCGTTGTTGAAATAGGCCGTCGCGCCAGTAGGGGCCGTTAGAGTCAGATATCCACCATCATTCACCGTCACCGTGCCCTGGTTGTTGAAAGCGGGCGTGTTCAGCGAAGTCCCCTGATAAAAGGTGGTATCCCAAGTAAGCGTGGCGCCGCTCGCCATCTCCATCACGCCGGCGCTGGCGTTGAGGACGCCGGGACGGGAGGAGAGCCCGCTCGGCTGTATGGCCAAGGAGCCCGAGAGGACGCTGACCGTGCCCTTATTGATGAGGTCGAGGCCAAAGATCGACGAGTCCGAGTTCGCGGTCCCGGCGATGATGGTGTGGCCGGTGTCGTTGATGAGAAGAGTGGTTGAGAAGCCGTATATCGAGGAGGAGCCGTTGAGCGTCAGCGAACCCGTGCCACCGTTGCTTCCCAGGTCGAAGGTTGAATCGCCGCCCAACTCCAGGGACGCGCCGCTGCTGCTGCCCAAGGTTATGCTACCGTCGTTGTTGATAAAGTCCGTCGCAAGATGGGTCTGCCAAGCCCACCCTCCACCATCATCCACCGTCACCGTGCCCTGATTGTTGAAAGCGGGCTTGGAAAGCGAAGTCCCCGGATAATCGCTGGCATCCCAATTCATCACGGCGCCGCTCGACACCTGCATCACGCCGCCGCTGCCGTTGAGGAGGCCGGGACGGGAGGAGAGCCCCGACAGGGCTATTTCCAAACTGCCCGAGGCCACATTCAGCGTGCCATTATTCGTGAAGTCGAGTGAAGCCATCGCCGAGTAGCTGGTCGAGATGATGGTGTGGCCAGTGTCGTTGATGAGAAGCTCGTTGGCGGAATATCCGAGTATCGAGGAGTTGAAGAGCGTCAGCGTACCCGTGCCAGCGGCGCTTCCCAGATCGAAGGTTGAACCGTTGCCGACCAGACTCAATTCGAAGCGGCCGTTAATGTTGCCGTCGTTGTTGAAATAGGCCGTCGCGTTGTTCGGAACCAGCAATTCCAGAACGGCAAAACCGGGCGCGTTCCCCACCGTCACCGTGTTCTGGTTGTTGAAAGCGGGCGCGGACGAAGTCCCCTGATAACTGGTCGTATCCCAAATCAGCGTGGCGCCGTCCGCCACCTCCATCAAGCCAGCGCCGCCGTTGAGGACGCCGGGACTGGAGGAGAGCCCGCTAGGCTGCATGCGCAAGGAGGCCGAGTTTACGCTCACCGTGCCGTTGTTGATGAGGTCGAGGTTGGAGATATACGATGATCCGCTTCCGTTGATGGTGTGGCCGGTGTCGTTGATGAGAAGCTCAGTGCCGCTCTCCCCGAGTACAGAGGAGCCATTGTTGAGCGTCAGCGAACCCGGGCCAGCGACGCTTCCCAGATCGAAGGTCGACTTGCCACCTTGCAATTCCAGGCTGGCACTGTTGATGCCGCCCACGGTAATGCTACCGTCGTTGTTGAAATAGGCCGTTGTGCCGGCAAGGGCCGTCAAAATCAGAGACCCATCGTTATTTACCGTCACCGTGCCCTGGTTGTTGAAAACGGGCGCGGCAAGAGTCCCTGGGGATTCGGTGGCATCCCAGTTGAGCATACCGTTGATGGTTGCCGTCATCATGTTGTTGTTGGTCACGGTCTGGCCGACGCCGGGTCGGAGGACCAAATCGCTTTCGCCGCCGGTGGCGCTAATGGTGCCGCCGTTGATGATCGTCAGGTTGTTGATGCTGCCCGTGCCCGAGATTATGTTGTTGATGTTGTTGAGTGTCTCGTCACTATTGGCGCCGTAGATTCCGGTGTGAAACTGCCCCGGGACTCCGGCGGCCAATGTGATTTGGCCTCCTCCCGAGAGAGAAAAGGTGCTGCCGTTCCCGCCATCGTTCAACACCAGCGAGGCGCCGAAGCTGAAGTTGATGGTGCCGGAGTTGATCTCGGTGCCGTTGGCGGTCGGCCCTGCGCCCGAGATGTTGATCGTCAGGGGGCTGAAGTCATTCCAATTAATGGTCCCGGCGTTGACCAGGGTGCCGCTGTTGGCGTACGGGGACGTGGCGTCGCCAATGGTCAGCACCGATCCATCATTCCAAAGCGTCTCGCCGGTGCCCAACGTCAGGGTATCGATCACAATCACCGGGGCTAAGCCATTGAAATTGATCGTGTCGCTGCCCGTGCCGTTGATCACCGCATCATAGTACTTGCCGCCGGCGTTTTGGGGCAGGCCGTTGTCCCAGTTCGCGGCGTTGTTCCAGAGCCCAGTCCCGTCGGTCCAATTGTCGATGATCTGGGCGCGCGCCGTGCCGGCACCCATGAACAAAAGAGACGCCGTCGCGAAAAGAACCCTCATCCAGCAGGCCACTCGCGGCCGCCGCTTTTCCCTGTTTGCACCCAAGCTCATCATTTCATCACCTCTCGAATCTGGCGTCGTCATGGAAACTCCCTATTGCGGAAAAGCTCAGCCTTTCCGTGCGCCAATACGAAGAAACTTCTTCTCTTAGCTTTCCGCACATCAGGGCGGCAGAGCCGCTGCAAGAATTAGACGTGACACGACACTAGAGATCGCTCCGCCGCAGCGCACAACTGTTGGTGACCAACCGTCCTGCTATCGTCAGGGGCCCAGCCCAACCCGGGGACTAATCCTACGGCACTCGGGCCGTGTTGCTCCGACCGCCGGCCTGGAGTATAATCGCCTCGGTTCGGGAGGCTTCCACAAGCCAGCATCCTTTTTTGTCGGTCAACAGAAGTTAGCCGGGTAGTGCGAGGAAGTCCTTCCAAAGCCCTGGAAAAATTCTTACAAATTTCTTACCACGCCTATGAGTGGGCAGGTCAAGCAGTTGCACACTTTCGGCCCCTTCGTTCTGGACGCCGGCCAGCGCCTCCTGTTGCGCGATGGCCAGCCGGTTCCGCTAGCACCTAAGGCGGTTGACATCCTCCTGGTGCTGGTCGGTAACGCCGGACGCCTGGTTGAAAAACAAGAACTGATGAGGCAGGTCTGGCCTGATACCTTTGTGGAGGAGGGGAACCTCACCAAGAACATCTTTGTTCTGCGGCAGGCGTTGGGGAACCGGGATAGCGGGCGGGAGTACATCGAGACAGTGCCGAAGCGCGGCTACCGGTTTGTAGCCCCCGTGGCTGCTGTCGTGTCCAATGGCGAGGGGCCGGCGACCAAGACGGAGCCGCCGCTGCCCGCGGTTGCGACTTCCGCCAGGGACCGAAACGCTCTCCCCGTCATGCCTCCGACGGCCGGTTCCAAGGTTGGCAGCGGTACGGAACACCGGCCTTGGCGGCGGGCCGTTCTTCTGGTGGCTGTGGCTCTGGCAGTGGCGGGAGTCTGGCTTTGGCTTTCTCCATCACCGCCGCCCACCGTACTCAGGATCAAGCAGATTACGCATTTCGGCCGGGTCGATCCACCCTCTCGATTGGTGACGGATGGGACGCGGCTCTACTTCGTGGAGAGGAAGGGAGGCCGCAACACGCTCGCCCAAGTCCCAGTCGAGGGAGGCGAGCCGGTCCCAGTGCCTACACCGTTTCCCAACACCGCGCTTTATGGCATCTCCCCCGACCATTCGGAGCTTCTCGTGGGCAGCTACACCGGTGACGAGGATGATGTCCCGCTCTGGATGGTGCCTACAACAGGAGCGTCGCCGCGCCGCCTCGGGAGCGTAATCGGTCACGACGCGGCTTGGTCCCGCGACGGGCAGAAGATTGCGTATTTCTCCGGCTCCGGCCTCTACGTGGTTAAGCCTGACGGCTCGGACTCCCGCAAGCTCGCGACAGCCGAAGGCAAGGGATGGCTCTCACGCTGGGCGCCCGACGGACAGGCCTTACGCTTCAGCGCCTGGGCAAACGAAGTGTGGACACTCGCACTTTGGGAGGTCGATCCCGAAGGCAGTAATCTTCATCGTTTGCTGGCTGGGTGGAGAGAGCCCCCAGCCGGTTACGGAGACGGAGAATCCGACGGCGACTGGACGCCGGACGGGAATTACTTCGTGTTTCGCTCCACCCGCGCCGGCTTGGCCAGCATCTGGGCAATCTCTGAAACGGGCAGATTCCTACGCCGGCCCTCACGCGCTCCTGTCCAGCTCATGACCACAGACTCCAGCCTATGGACTGTACTAGCCGCCAAGAACAGAATCTTCTACACGGGGGATAAAGAGGTCCGGGAATTGGCGCGCTACGACGCGCGATCGAAACAGTTCGTTCCTTATCTCCCCGGAGTCCGGGCGCGCGACGTCGACTTTTCCAGGGACGGTCAGTGGGTAGCTTACGTCGTGCCGAACATGCAGCAATCCATCCTCTGGCGGAGTAGGGCGGACGGCAGCGACAGACAGCAACTCACATTTCCTCCCATGAACGCAGGGCAGCCCCGGTGGTCTCCTGATGGAAAGGAGATTGTCTTTCTTGGGGGTGTACCGGGAAAGCCGGGGGAGATCTTCCTGGTCTCATCCGGGGGAGGCGAGCCGGAACCCGTGACCACGTTCTACAGCGTCTACCCCGACTGGTCTCCCGGCGGAGACTCCTTGTTTTTCACCGGACGGATCCCTGCCTCCCCGAGCCACTTGGCCGGACCGAGCATCATCGGGCCGGAACAGGAGGGCACCTACCAGATCGACTTGAAAACCAGGCGGTTTTCCGTTTTTCCTGGGGCGGAAGCTCTAAAAGCCTTGTCCTGGTCGCCGGACGGACGTTATCAGGTTGCCCAAACCCGGGACAACCGAAAGCTGATGCTCTTCGACTCTCAATCAAAGCGGTGGTCTGAACTCTTCCGCGCCGAGGTTGTCCGGGCGGGTCTCTGGTCGCACGATAGCCAGTACGTTTATACGCAGGATTTATCCGGAGGCGTCAGCCAGCCCATCTTTCGAGTGCGGATCAGCGACGGCAAGATTGAGCGCATTGCGACGTTTGAACAGATTCTGCGGGCGGACGTCCGGAACTACTTTCTGGCCGGCTTGGCACCGGATGACTCTCCAGTGGTCTCGCTGGTTCTCAGCCACTCAGACATTTATGCGGTTGATCTGAACCTTCCCTGAGCCGGGAGAACCGACCTCCCGCCCGGGGGGAGGACTACGGACAAGACACGAAGTTTGCGTGTTTTCACCCCGGCTCCTGACTCCTGCCTTTCGGGTGTAAGATAACTGCACTATGAATCGACAACGAATTGTACGGGTAATTGTGGGTGTGTTTGTTTTCCTCCTGATTTTCGGACCCTTGTTCTCCAACGGCATCGATCTGCTGGTGGACTGGATCTGGTTCAACCAGGAAGGCTTCCGAATTCTCTACACCACGGTCCTGAAGTCGCAGATCTTCCTCAGCGGCTTGGCGGGTCTCGGCTTCATGGTGATCGTGGGCGCCAATCTCCTTCTCGCGCGCCGGTTGGCCCGGCATCGCGGATTTCAGGTCCACGACGGGACGATCGAGGTCCCCGGACTCGAGCGGCTGGGGGCGATCCTGGGCTGGCTGGTCTGGGCCGGCGTGCTGCTGGTGGGCTTCTTCACCGGCGAGTGGGCGCAGACGCACTGGATGGAATACCTGCTGGCGCAGCATCCGGTGCTGATGGGACAGGCCGACCCGCTGTTCGGGATCGACCTCAGCTTCTACCTCTTCCGCCTGCCCTTCGTGTGGTTCCTTTATCACTTTGTGATGCTGGTGTTGATCGCCTGCCTGCTGAGCGCGCTGTTCCTCTACTTCATCGAGGGCGGCGTGTGGGTAACGCAGCGCGGTCCTGCGCTCAGCCGCGAGGCGCGAATCCACCTGATGGCGGTGGCGGCGCTGATTTTCGTCGCCATCGCTTACCGCTTTCGCCTGGCGATGTACGACCTGCTGTACTCGCCGCGCGGGCAGGTTTTCGGCGCCGGCTATACGGACGTGGCGGCCACCCTGCCCGTCCTACGCATTCTGCTGGTTCTCTCCTTGCTGGCGGCGGTAGCCTTCGTGGCGGCGGGAATCCGCAGCGGTCGCGGCAGCCTCCGGCCCGCGCTCTGGAGCCTGGGCCTGCTGGTGGTGGTGGGCATAATCGGCGGCGAAATCTATCCCGCGATCATCCAGAGCTACATTGTGGCGCCCAACGAGCTCGATAAGGAGCGTCTCTACATCGCCCGCGCCATTGAATTCACCCGCAAGGCTTACGCCCTGGACCGCTTTGAGGAGCGCAACTTCTCCGCCGTCGAGGACCTCACGCTCAACGCGGTGCGGTCCAACGACGCCACCATGCGCAACGTCCGCCTGTGGGACCACACTCCGCTCAAGACCACTTTTGGCCAGCTCCAGGAGATCCGCACCTACTACGATTTCCTTCACGTCGATAACGACCGTTACTGGATCAACGGGACGTACCGGCAGGTATCGCTCTCGCCCCGCGAGCTCACCGCCTCCAGCTTGCCCAACCGAAGCTGGATCAACGAACACCTCACCTACACGCACGGCTACGGCCTGTGCATGAGCCCAGTGAACGAGATCACGTCCGACGGCTTGCCGGTCTTTTTCATCAAGGACATTCCGCCGGCGTCGAGCATCCCCCCCATTCGCATCGCCCGGCCGGAGATTTACTATGGCGAGCAATCGAACGAGTACTGCTTTGTGGACACGCGCAACAAGGAGTTCGATTACCCCTCCGGCAGCCAGGACGTTTACGCCACCTATCAAGGGACAGGCGGAGTCACGGTGGGAAACGTGCTCCGGCGCCTGCTCTTCACCGTGAAGTTCGGCGAGCTCAACATCCTGCTCTCCAGCGACATTCGCCCCGAGAGTCGCTTGATAATTTATCGCCAGATCATCGACCGCGCGTCTCGTCTCGCCCCCTTCCTACGCTTCGACACCGACGCCTACCTGGTGATTACCCAAGACGGGGCGATGGTGTGGATGCTGGACGCCTACACCACTTCCGAGAAGTATCCCTATTCTGAGCCTACCGGCGACCTCGGCAACTACGTTCGCAATTCGGTGAAGGTCACCGTCAACGCCTACGACGGCCGGGTCCACTTCTACATCAGCGATCCTACCGATCCCTTGATCCAGGCTTACGCGCGGATCTTTCCCGGTGTTTTCGAGCCGCTCGACGCCATGCCCGAGGACCTGCGGTCGCACATCCGCTATCCCATCGATTTCTTCTCCATCCAGGCGGCGAAGTACGCGGCCTACCACATGACCGACCCCCGCGTTTTCTACAACAAGGAGGACCTGTGGCGGGTGGCGCAGAGCGGCGGGGCCAGTTCCAACAGCGGGCAGGCGATGCCTCCTTATTACACCATCATGAAGCTGGCCGAGGTCGGCACGCGGGAAGAGTTCATCCTCATGGTGCCCTTCACGCCGCCGCGCAAGGACAATATGATCGCCTGGATGGCGGCGCGCTGCGACGCCCCCAACTACGGCAAGGTGCTGGTGTTCGCCTTCCCCAAGCAGAAGCTGATTTACGGACCGCAGCAGATCGAATCACGCATCGACCAGGACCCCACCATCTCGCAGCAGTTGACTCTGTGGGGGCAGGGCGGGTCGAAGGTGATCCGCGGCACGCTGCTGGTGATCCCGGTGAACAATTCGGTGCTGTACCTGGAGCCCCTCTACCTCAGCGCCGAGGCGGGCGGCGCCCTGCCGCAGTTGAAGCGCGTCATCGTAGCCTACTCGGACAACGTGGTGATGGAAGCGACGCTCGACGCCGCGCTCTCCCGAATCTTCGGCGGCACTGTCTCCTCCAGTGCGCCGACGGGCAATGCGGCCACCGCGGGTCAATCCCCGTCGGCCCCGTCGGCCCCATCGGGCGCGGCCGACTTGCAGGCGCTCGCTCGCCAGGCGAATCAGCACTACGAGCGCGCGCAACAATTGCTGCGCCAGGGTGATTGGGCCGGGTACGGCGCGGAAATCAAACAGTTGGGCGAGGTCATCAAGCGCATGGCGCAAGCTCAGCCGCCGAAGTGAGGGGCGTCAGAAAGAGATTCCAGATTCAAGATTCCGGATTCAAGAGCAAGATCAGGAATCTTGAGGGTCTTGGTGTTGAATTCCGGATTGCAAGAGCAAGATCAGGAATCTTGGCGGTCTTGGTGTTGAATTCCGGATTCCAAAGCGAGGTCAGGAATCTTGAGGGTCTTGAATCCGGAATCCGGAATCTGGAAATGTTTGTCGCGAAGGTCGACACGCTGCCGACAGGTCTTGGTCCTGAATCCGGAATCCGGAATGTTTTGTCCTGAACTTGGGGAGATTCGCAGACACGTAACCTGGAAGGGGGGCTTCAATGAAGTACGAGCGCTTCGAGCAACTTCCCGTCTGGCAAGCGGCCATCGATCTGGCGGTCGAGGTGTACGAACTGACAGAGAACCCCGCCTTTCAATGACGATATTCTCTGCGCGACCAGATCGAGCGCGCCGCGGTCTCGGTTTCCAACAACGTTGCCGAAGGGTTCGAGCGGGGCACCAATCAGGAGCTCTTGACCTTCCTCTATATCGCGCGCGGCTCAGCCGGCGAGGTTCGCTCGATGCTGTGCCTGCTGGCGAAGATTTCCCTTTTCGCTGGTCTTGAGTCCGAGATCCGGAATCTGAAATCGAGAACCGAAAGCATCTCCAAGCAAATCGGCGCCTGGACTCGAATGCTGCGCGACTCGGAGCTGAAGGGTCAGCGCTACGTGAGCGAAAGACGCGCCGTGCCGACAAGTCAGCGCACGATCGCGCCGAGTTCCTCAAGGAGCTGGAACGTATTCGGAACGGAGGTAAACCTTGCCAGCCACAGTGATGTTTCCAGCCGCGGTACCCTCCCAGCCGTAGTGATCCTCCAGCCGAGTGATGTTCGAGCCGCGGTGGCGTTTCCAGCCGTAGTGATTCCAGCCGTATCGATGCTCCAGCCGTAGTGATGTTTCCAGCCGCGGTCCCCTCCCAGCCGTAGCGATGTCCCAGCCGAATGATGTTCCAGCCGCGGTGATGTTTCCAGCCGTAGTGGTGTCTTCAGAATCGAGCGACAGACAACACCTCGGCGTTTCCACAGATGACAGCAGACAAACCGCTTACCGGTTTGTTTACTGAGGAGCCGGCACAGCGTGATGTCACACGCTGAACCTTGATCTTGCAATCCTGTACCCTCAATCTTAAATATCTTGAATGTTTTTGAGTCTTCAATCCCGAATCTTCAATTTTGAATCCAGAATCAATCTTCAATCCCGAGTCTTCAGATCTTGAATCCAGAATCTTGAATCCTCAATAATCTTCAATCTCGAATCTTGAATGTTGCGAGCCAAGGGGCTGAAGTCCAAGGGTGAGGGGCATTTGAGCCGGATCAACACCATTCTCCGAGGCATATGATCGCCGAGGGCAAGAGCGGCTGGTAAACAGCAGGGACAAAAGAAATTGCCAAGCGGCCAGATTCTCAAGGAACCTCAAACTTACTCCTGGTCCCTGGCTCTCCGCGTCTTTGACTCCTGCTTCCTACCCATTACCGTGGTAAGATGAATGCATGGCATTGGCTCGCTCTAAAGTCACCGCGCAAGGTCAGATTTCCGTGCCCGCGGAAGTGCGCCGGAGACTCGGGATCGGCCCCGGATCGGTTCTGGAGTGGAATCAAGAGGGCGAAAAGATCGTGGTGCGGCGATCGGCGCGATACAGTTGGGAGGATGTCCATCGGGCTCTTTTCCCGGATCGGCACCCCAGGCCTCGCACACTCGCTGAACTGAAGCAGGGAATCAGGCGGTATGTGCGGGAGCGGCATGCGCGCCGTTGATACTAACGTCCTCGTTCGACTGCTCACGCGGGACGACGCCAGGCAGGTTGCGACCGCCACACGCTGGGTGGAGGGTGGCGTATGGGTCTCCGTCCTGGCGCTCGCAGAAGCAGTCTGGGTCCTTTCGGCCGTCTATGAACGTGGCCCCGCTGAGATTGCTTCGGCGGTTGAAACACTCCTTAACCATAAGGACCTCACCTTACAAGATTCGGACATCGTCGCCGCCGCCCTGGTGCAATTCCGCCAGCGGCCGGCAGTGAGTTTTTCCGATTGCCTCCTGCTCGAACTGGCCCGGAAAGCTGGACATTTGCCACTGGGCACGTTCGACCGAGACTTGAGCAAGCTGAATGGAGCGGAGAAACTCTAGGCTCAAATCTCGAGTTTTCCAATCCTGAGTTCCGATCTTGAGAATCCTAAGTCTCGAATTCTCCAATCTTGAGTCTTCGATCTTGAATCCTGAATTCTTCAATCTTGAATCTTCAATCTTGAATCTCGAATGTTTCGGACCGAGGGCTGAGATTCAAAGGTGGGGGGCACCTGAGCCGGATCAACACCATCCTTCCGGAGCGTATGATGGCCGACGGCAAACGCGGCGTCTAACAGCAGGGACAAAGAAGTCCTCCCGAAGAAGATAACGTACCTCCACGAAACAGCAACGGTAGATTCCTACGCCTGCGCGCCCTAACCGCTGTCGCGGTAGCAGAGCTGCCCTAAGCCTAAGGCTTTGTTGCCTGCCCCCATTGAGACAGCACGCCTCGCCCTCTCAAGGGGCTCCGCAGGCCAATCCAGGGAAAGCGCGACTACACTGGTCCTTTTGGCCACAGGCGTCGGTATGCGGCGGTCCAGCAGAGCCTCCGTAACGCTGGCGAGCTTTTCGATCCTCAGGTCTCGCCCCGACCCAGTTCGGCATGGAAAAACGGAGGCGGATCTGGCTCTCGGCAAGAAACTCCAGGCCCCTTGCTCTCACGTTTTCTGCAACGTCGCCCAACAAAACACAAAGACTGAATACGGCGACATCTCCCAGACTGGTGCCGGTGTCCTCACGTCTTGCTTCCCAGTAATCGGCTCCCATGGTGTCTTCGATCAGGCGTCTCTTCAGGCGGCGTCCTGCAACGGCGTTTGCCGGGACGACTGTTCGCTCCCGCACCAGCCTTAAGGTGGTGCCTTCCCGATACCGTTGAGTCGACTACCGCAGGAACCGCGCTCGGCCCGAACGAATGTTCATCCAGGTTTTCGGCTGTGTACCACCACTTGGAGGAATGGGTACCCCAGTCCAAGCCGATCCAGATCGTTTTGATTTGATCCGCCACTAGGACCTCCGTTTGTCACCCCGTCTGGTCAGACCGGCTACGAGGCTCATCGGTAGCTTGGGGCTTGCCTCGGCAGTTCTGCCAGCGCGCGGATAATAATGCGAACGGTTGAGCCGTCCCCCCACTGAACCCATGGGCGGGATAGCTTCACCAACTGGCCGGGGAGGATCTCAACTCCGCTCGCCTCATGGAAGGCTCGATCAAAGGGGGTGATCTGATCAAGGTCGCCGCCGAGGGAAAGCCGAAAGCCATTCCTGCAGACGCCGCTAACCAATTGAAATAACTGGAGTGCGCGCTCTCCGTCTTCCTTGGCGTCCCAGGAGGCGAGAAGTAGCACCGCCATACGTTCCAGCGTCACATCGCTGGAGGCGTCAATTTGCATGCTCCTGACATCGGCGACCTTTTTCTGCCCAAGAAACTCTTCGGGCCACTCGCGGGAAGCCATTGGGACAGTCGGGGCGGCTTCACGAAGCATGGTTCGAATCGCATTCTCAAGGCTTAACTTCGACTCCGGCAAAAGTCGAGCCCGGTAGGCCAGAAATTCGGCGTCTCGCAGGCACCCCTTGGATATCAAATCCGTAATCAATACCCCAGGTAATGACGTGAATTGGAACCATTCGCCTTCCATAGCTTCTTCGACCGGCGCGAAGCCTAACCTCTTTCCCAAAGAGTCCACCAGTTCCAGAGCTGCTCCGCAGACCTGGGCGGAGCGGCTCCCGTCCGCTGCAATAAAGGCCAAATCAAGAATACTGTTGATCGCTGCTGTCCTCCTCTGCCTTTGCTGCTTGGTGAGCTTGGGAGGTTCCTGGTCGAGAAACATTTGGGCTGCTCGTTGGATGGTCCTCAGTAAGGCAACAGCAGCTTCATTTCGGAGGACTGTGGGTGCGTTTCGTGAAAGTGCGGTTCCGCTAGGTGCTGTCGCGAGCTTCTTGCCCACGCGGGGCAGTACAGACAGGACCGATTCAACATTCCACACACTCAACTTGGAATCCAAGGCCGTGGCTGGTGCGGAAGCGTCAATTACCTTCTGGGATGTACACAACCTTCCCAAGTTTCGAGCGATGTCCTCCACCGCGAGGGCCTTTGCGATGAGTGTCGCGGTGCAAATTGGTTCGGGGAGCGCAAGTCCGGCCGCCCATCGGCTTCGTAGCTCCCACGCTGGATCCAAGCCGTTAGCCGCATCGGTATCCAAGGGGTGCTTGAGAGCCGCTTTGTCCGATTTGCTGAGCTTTGCGAGGGGCGCGCCAAGGTCTCCAATGATCTTGCGGAACTCGCCTTCCAACTCTTGAGGGGCCATGGTCAAGGAAATTCTATCAGAAACGCAGTCCCGACGCAGCAATTCCCGTGTCGTCGTCGGGTTCGGGCTCACCTTGATGCTTGTCCTCACCCGCGAAATGGTCACCGGAAAGGGCGGGTAGATGGTGGCGTGCCAGTGGTCGGGCAAGAAAATCCGCGTGGTCAAAGCAAAACCGACCTCCTGGTCCATTTTCATGCCATGGCCAGCGCCAGATGCCTGAAGCTGCTTCATCCAGACGGAGCCTCCGCCGGAGCAAGCGTAGCCGGACATGGTCCGCAGGTCCGCGGTTCTTCTTCTGCGAACCCCGAACTCCAAAACCCCGGCGAAAAGTCATCGCTCACTCCGAGAGCCCCGCACGGATCGCGGTGCTGGCATGGGCATCTGATGCCGATCCTATAAATATTCCTCTTGACAGCCATCTTTTGGTACTGTATAATTCTCTTATGCTCGCATTGGACCGGGTAGCCGGGACTCGGGGTTCGGGGTTCGCGGGAAGAAAAGGCGGGGCTCCGGGCTGGATTCGGCGGGTCGGGATTCGAGGGTCGTGACTCGGGACTCCCAGGCAAGAGTCGGAGTCAGGGCCTCGGGGCTCGGAGAAGGAACACTACGCGTTGGGACGGTCCGGTGAAAAGCGGAGCGGAGCCGAGCCGAGAAGGGCACGATGGGAGCGAGAAAAGCAGGGATTGCGCGTGAGAGATGAACGATCGGGAGCAACGGGTTTCGAGATTCAGGTTTCGGAGTTCGCGGGGCGTGACCGTAAATCCGCGAGGACAATCCGTTGATTCTACGATGGTTACTAGCCAAGTGGCTCGCCCCAAGGAGTTCACGACACGCTGAATTGAAAGGACTTACTGACCACGTCTTCAGCCAGCGTTGGGGAAGACTTTTCGGGTTTTGCCGGGGCGACGGAAACGCGGCGACGCCGATCTATTGATTCAACAAGGGTTGTTAGCCAAATGGCGATGGAGAAGGGGAGAGTGCTTGCTCAATCTAAACGACTTGCTAACAGTGCTTCGGCCGAGCCTTATGGGCTTATCTAAGAACGAGCCGGTTTTGAGAGCGCTCTTTTTATGCAAAATCGTACCAAATTCCGAGCATATTCTGCCAAAACTCGGCGGGATATGGCATAAATCGACGTTTTTCGCCACCGATTTTGTGAGAACGCGTCAGGTGGGGCGGCTTGAGAGCCATCCCAATGATCGCGGAACCCAAATTCGCCGGCAGGCCAAAAGTATCTCGCAAGAGCGCTCCAACCCTTGCACGCAGGCGGTCACGAGACTTAACCAGCGGGTCGCGGTTGGTTACCAATATGGTTAAACTGAGAAAAACTAACGGGGAATCTAATTACCATTTTCCCCCTGTGGAAATCGGACTTTAGGGAATAGCCTGTATTGCAAACGAATGGGTTATCTAAACGGCTGTCCGTTTTCGGACGTTTTTTGGGCTACAAAATCGTACCAAAATTTTACCAATTTTACCAAAAACGTGCAGCGAACGGGTTCGAACAGGCAGATAAGGGGTAGATAGAGGGGGGTTTTCGCGACCGATTTTATTAAAACGTGTCAAGTTTGGCGGATCGTGTCAAGCTTAACCGGCAGGCCGCGGCACTGCCGCGCCAACCGTTAATTGAATCGTGCCGGCGGAACGGCCTGACTTTCTGAGGAAGAATCAACTATGAGCTTCTCGACTCATCTGGCTCTGGCTCGGTCGGCAGTAGCGACCGGTATGTGGTGCACGACCGCGGCAACAGGAGGTTTCGCCGCTCCCGCGACCACGGGCCCGGTTGCGTCGGCGGCCACAGCGATGGCGATGGCGTCGGCGTCGGGCAAAGCTGCTTCGGCCGCTTCGCCGAAGGCAGCGAGTTCCGCTGCCCCGGAAGCCAATCCTGCCGATGGCGCTTCCATCGACGCCATCCTGCACGCCGCCTATGACACCATCTCCGGCCCGGCGGGAAAGCAGCGCGACTGGAACCGCTTCCGCTCCCTCTTTATTCCGGGGGCGCGACTGATTCCCACCATTCCCGCCAAAGAGGGGGGATTCACCACGCGCGTGCTCACGCCTGAAGACTACATCACGCACGGTGACGCTTTTTTCGCCAAGAACGGATTTTTCGAGGGGGAGATCGCGCGGCGCACGGAGGAGTTTGGGCAGATCGCGCAAGTCTTCAGCACCTATGAGTCGCGCCACAACGCCGATGATGCCAAGCCCTTCGAGCGCGGCATCAACAGCTTTCAGTTGATGAACGACGGCAAGCGATGGTGGATTGTCACGATTTTTTGGCAGGGAGAAACGCCCCAGAGCCCGATTCCGAAGGAGTACCTGAGCCGGGGAATTGCCGATTGCCGATTGGAAGAAAGGAGACAGGAGTCAGAAGTCAGCATAAGACGCTTTTCATTCTGTCTCCTGACTCCTGTCTCCTGACTCCTTTTTTCCAATCGTCATCCTTCACTTCGTTCAGGACCAATCTGCAATCGGCAATTCTTCGCGCCTCTGGGAGCTTTCCGGACGGGCTTTTAGGCGCGTTTGGCGGCGATATCGCGCGCGATTTCGAGCGTCGTGTCGATTTGGGCCTCGTTGTTGTAAATGTGGCACGACTGTCGGACTCCCAGGTTATCGCCCACGGCGCGCGGGCGCAGCCATTTGCGCGTCCACAGCTCGTTTTCGAGCTTCATGGCCGGCACGCCCTCGATCCGCCAGACGACCACGGCCCCGCACAGTTCGGGATGGACCGGGGAGCTGATCTTGGCGCCGGGGATCTGTTGCAAGCCGGAGCGCAGGCGATCGGCCAGCGAGCGCATCCGCTGGCGGACGCGTTCCGGTCCGATACGGAAGTGGAAGTCGAGCGCGGCATCGAGGCCGGCTTGGAGCGCCGGGTTGCCGGTGCCGTACTGCATGAAGCGATACATGCCTTGCTTATGATCGTCCCACTCGGAACTGCACAGCGTAGTCCAGAAGAGGTCCTGCTTCTCGCGAGGGATGTAAAAAATGCCGTTGCCGGCGGGCGCCAGCAGCCACTTGTGGGGACTGGAGAAGTAGGCGTCGCAACCCATGTCGTGGAGATTGACCTCGACCTGCCCCACCGCCTGGGCGCCATCCACAATGGCGAGGCAGCCGTGCTCGTGGGCCAGCGCGGAAAGGCGCTTTGCGGGCATCACCACCATGGTGCTGGAAATGATATGCGGAAAGGCGAGGACGCGAGTGCGCGGGGTGATCGCCTGTCGGAAGAGGTCCACCAACTGGTCGGGGTCGTTGGCGGGGATGGGAATCTTCACCTGCTTCCACACCGCGCCATCGCGCTTGGCCCGCTCTTGCCAGCCGCAGACGCCGCCCGGGTGCTCCTGGTCGGTGGTGATGATTTCGTCGCCGGCCTTCAGGTCGATACCGTGGGCCACGAAGTTCATGCCGAAAGTGGCGTTCTGGGTGAGGGCAATCTCATCGGCAGAGGCGTTGACCAGCTTCCCGACCTTCTCGCGCAAAGGCGTTTCCGGCGAGTAGCCGCTGATCCAGTTCGGCGTCTGCTCGGTGTAGTCCCAGCGGGTGATGGTCTCCTGGAGCACGCGCATTTCCTCGATGACGCGCTCCAGCACCGGACGCGGCGTCGCGCCTAGCGTCCCGGTGTTGAAGTACGCCTCGCCGGGCGTGATGTAGAACTGGTCGCGAATGCGGTCCCAGAAGGCGGGATCGGAATCGTCCGGCCAGGGTAGGGGCTCGTAAGCGCGAGGTGGCTCGGGGGCGGCGACTGCGGGACGTCCCACGCTGGGCGAGTCCAGAAGTGGGAGCCGCCCAAGAACAGCAGCACCGAGGGATGAGGCAGATAGCGTGGAAAGAAAACCGCGACGTTTCAACATGAGTCAGCCTCCAGAAAGCAGAAGGCAGAAGGCAGTAGGCAGAAAGCAGTCAACCGCCGACGGAAGGCTTGAGGCGGCTTGGACTGCCGGCTGCTTTCTGCCTACTGCCTACTGCCTTCTGCCTACGGTCCTAGGCGATGGCGTCCGCCTCGATTTCCACCAGCATTTCGGGATCGACCAGGCGCGTGACCCCAATCAGGCTGGTGGCCGGTTGGATTCCCGAGTGGATGGTGCCGTCAGCTTGACGCTTCTCACCGAAGATCTCGCCGTGAGCCTTGGCGACCTCTTCCCAGCGTTCCATCTGGGTGAGGAATATGCGGGTGCGCACCACGTTCTCGAGGCCGAGTCCGAGCCGCTTGAGGGCATTCTCGATGTTGCGAATCGCCTGGATGGTTTGCGCGCGGGCGTCGCCCGGAGACAATACCTTGCCGGAAGGGTCGGTCCCGGTAGTCCCGGAAACGTAGACGGCGTCGCCGGCCTGCACGGCGCGGGCGTATCCCGCCATGGGTTCCCAGGGGGTTCCGGAAAATACTTTGCTGCGCTTGACCTTCATGGTGACGCCTCCTTAGTGCGAACCGAAACTCGAAAATGGAAACTAGAAACTCGAGAATTGAAACTGGAAACTGACCGGATAACAAATGCGATGAAGTTTCAAATTTCGAGTTTCCAGTTTCCAGTTTCGAGTCTCGATTTTCTACTTTCGATTCTACCCCTGTTTCTCGAAATAACGGCGGTGCATTTGGGCGGCCTCGGCCAGCCTTCGCCGCCGGCGCCGCTGGGCTTCGCGGTAGAACCGCCTTTCGTCGGCCGTCTGCGGAATCAGCGGCGGAACTGGCTTGGGTTGTCCCTGCGAATCGATGGCCACGTAGGTGACAAAAGCCGAACTGGTCTGACGCCGGTCGCCGGTGATGTAGTCTTCCCGATAGACCCTCACCTCCACCTCCATCGAGGTGTGAAAGGCACGGGTGACCTGGGAGCGCAGCTTGATTATCTCGCCGACGCGGATGGGGTGCACGAAGTCGAGGCTATCGACCGCCGCCGTCACCACCAGGCTACGAGAGTGCCGATGAGCGGCGATAGCGCCTGCGATATCGATCAGGTGCATGACCGTACCGCCCAGAATATTTCCCAGCGGGTTGGCATCGTTCGGCAGCACCACCTCCAGCATTTCGGTCTTCGATTCGGCGGCCGTCCTTCCCTTTACTTTAGTCATCGTGAGAGCCTGATGGACATTGCCGATGGAAAAAAAGGCCAAGGAAGCAGGCACCCAGGCGTCAGGACTGAGGATCAGCGGCGAGTCCCTCTGCCAGCCCTCAGTCCCCAATCCCCTCAGGGTCCCACGAGTTTGCCTTCTTTCGACCGGTCGCCTATACTATTTCACTTGCGGCCTGATTGCAACCTGATTCGAAGCCACATAGGCTGCGAGATGGTGGAAGAGGGGGCCGGAGGGTTGATCCCGCCAAGGCTAGTTGATAGGCTAGTGCAATGGGACATCATCCCCGCGGCGGACGCTTATGGAACAGACCCGAATCGAGTTTCTCGAGGGAAGCCTGCGCTCGGACCCGAACAGCACTTTCGTGCGGTACGCTTTGGCCATGGAGTTCGCCAATGCCGGCCGCAGCGAGGAGGCGTGGACGCACTTCGAACATCTCCTGACACACCATCCTGAGTACGCGGCCGCCTACTACCAGGCCGGCAAGCTCCTCGTGCGGTCGGGGCGCCAAGAAGAGGCGCGGCAGGTCCTGGCCAAGGGGATTGAGGTCACCGGGAAGCAGGGTAATCTCCACGCCCGAAGCGAACTGGAAGCAGCCCTGGAAGAACTCCGGAGCCAGGGTCATTGAGTGATCGAGTGCTTGAGTTTTACTGCGCCATTGAAGCGGAGGAAGTTCGTTTCTTTTGATGTGTCTATGATTCTGGGCGCCGTTGAGCGACAGATTCTGACGCCTGACTGCTGGATCCCGACTCCTCACTCAACAAGATGCCCGCCGAGCCTACTTCCGTGACGCAGTCGCTGACGCGCGAGAAACAGTCTGTGGCTAGGACCTCGGTGGTGGTGGCGGGCGTGCTTACCGCCCTCAAAGTCGCAGTGGGCGTACTGACGGGCAGCCTGGGAATCCTCTCGGAGGCGGCGCACTCGGCACTCGACCTGACGGCGGCTTTGGCGACCTACTTTTCAGTGCGGGTGGCCGATCTCCCCGCGGATGAGAGCCATCCCTTCGGTCACGGCAAAGTCGAGAACCTTTCGGCGCTCCTCGAGACTGCCCTGCTCCTGGTCACCTGCGCTCTCATCGTGGGCGAGGCCTTGCGCCGGCTTTACGTGCGTCATGCGGACGTGAAGGTCTCGCTCTGGGCCTATGGCGTAATGTTGGCGTCGATGGTGGTGGACACGCTGCGCGCGCGCGCCCTTTCGCGCGTCGCCCGGAAATACAACAGTCAGGCTTTGGAAGCGGATGCCCTCCATTTCTCCACGGATGTGTATGGTTCGGGCGTGGTAGTCCTGGGGCTGGTGATGGTCCAGGCGGCGGAGCGATGGAAGCTTTCGGCCCTGGGGGCCGCAGATCCGATTGCCGCCCTGTTCGTGGCGGGGATTTCTATCGGCATTAGCCTGCGGCTGGGCAAGAGGACTGTTGATGCCCTGGTCGATGCAGCGCCGAAAGGCGTCTCCGATCGGATCACGTTGGCGGTCTCGCAGGTTCCGGGGGTGCTGCACCAGGATCGCATCCGTGTTCGGCAGAGCGGCGGTCGCTTGTTCGTTGACTTGCGCTTGACCCTCCAGAGCAACGTCCCGCTGGAACACGCCCAGGCGGTTGCGGACTCGGTCGAGGCCAAAGTGCTCGAACTTTTCCCGACCGCGGACGTCGTGGTCCATGCCACACCACGCGTGCCGGCCTCGAACGAGTTGATCGAGCGAATTCGCGCCATCGCCAACCGGCGCAATTACCAGGTCCACGATGTCTCGGCTTACGAGGTGGACGGGCGCGTTAACGTGAGCCTCGATCTGGAACTCGATCCCGGCCTGAGGCTCGACGAAGCCCATGGCTGGGCTACCGACCTCGAAGGCGAAATCCAGCGAGAGATCCGCGAGGTGGGGGACGTCAACATCCACCTTGAGCCGCGCATCGAGCAAGTGGAGAGCGCTGAGGCTACTGAGAATGTCGCCGGACGGATGGAACGGAAGCTCGAGCGGGTGGCCCGAGGGGTAGCAGGTGTACTCGATTGCCACGCTGTGGAGGCGCATCAGGTCGGTCCGAGCGTGGTCGTCAGTTTGCACTGCACCTTGGATCCGGACCTCCCCGTGACACGGGTGCACGAGATAACCGAAGACCTGGAGTTTCGGTTCCGCAGGGCCTTTCCCCAGATCTCCAGGGTTAACATCCACGCTGAGCCAAGGTCCCCTTCCTGACCGGCTTCGAGGTCCGGGCTTCAATGCCTCTGTAGTATAATGACTGATTGCGGTCCTTCGAAGGGCCGCTGTCAAGTTACGTTGGTTGACGAATAGGATGCGATTACCTCGCCGGCGATTCCTCGGATTCTCGACCGTTCTCTTTGGGAACAGGTTGTTGGAAGCGCTAACCACACCGCTGCGCCGATGGACGGGGCCGCTGGTGGTCGATGCGGGGGGGACTTCGTCCCTGCTTTCGTCCGGACTGGCGGCGCCTAGGCCGGACGAGGGTAATGCAGTAACGTACGTCGATGTGGCCAAGGAAGCGGGGTTGACGGTTCCCAACGTTTGGGGCGGCGTCGATCACAAGCGGTACATCGTGGAGGCCAAGGGCAGCGGCATCGCCTTCTTCGATTACGATATGGACGGCTGGCTGGACGTCTACATGACCAACGGCCTGCGTCTCCCGCCGGACGACAAGTGGCCGGCAGGCCAGGAACCGAAGTCGCACCTGTTCAAGAATAATCGCGACGGCACCTTCACCGACGTGACGGAGAGGTCGGGCCTCGGGCAGGTTGGCTGGCAAACCGGGATTTGCGTCGGCGACTACGATAACGACGGCGTGGACGACATTTTCTGCGGCTTCTGGGGACACAACGCGTTGTTCCACAACAACGGCGACGGGACCTTCACCGACGTCAGTAAGCAGGCCGGCGTCTACAACGAGCGCGTTCGCTGGACCTCCGGCTCCATCTGGATCGACTACGACCGCGACGGCCGGCTCGACCTCTTCGTGGCCAATTACATGGAGTTCGACATCACCAAGGTGCCGGCGCCAGGCCAGACCGGTTATTGCCAGTGGAAAGGCATTCCGGTGATGTGCGGGCCTCGCGGTCTGCCGGGCGGCACCAACCTCCTTTTCCACAACAACGGCGACGGCACGTTCACCGACGTTACCGAGAGGGCCGGCATCCTGAAACCCGGCCCCCGCTACTCCATTACGCCGGTGGCCTATGATTTCGATAACGACGGCTGGCCCGACATCTACGTGACCGTCGATTCCGAGCCTAGTATCCTGTATCACAACAACAAAGATGGCACGTTCACCGACACCGCCGTGATGGCGGGCTGCGCTTACAACGAGGACGGACAGGAGCAGGCCGGCATGGGCGTGGGCGTGGCCGATTACGATGGCGACGGCTACCTGGATATCTTCAAGACCAACTTTGCCGACGACACCTGCGACTTGTATCGCAACAACGGCGATGGCACCTTCACCGACACCACGTTCGTGGCCGGATTGGGCGTCAACACCCAGTACGTGCAGTGGGGTTGCGGTTTTGTCGACTACGACAATGACGGCTGGCCGGACATCATCCAGATCAACGGCCACGTCTACCCGGAGATCGAGAAGTTCAACCTCGACGCGCACTTCAAGATGCCGCGACTGATCTACCACAATCTGGGGAACGGGAAGTTCAAGGACGTGTCAGCGGAGATGGGACCCGGCATCAGCGAGCGCTTCTCGAGCCGCGGCGCCGCCTTCGGCGACTACGACAACGACGGCGATATCGACGTCCTGGTGCTGAACATGAACGATCCGCCCTCGCTCCTGCGCAACGACGGCGGCAACAAGAACAACTGGATCAAGATCAAGTTGATCGGCACCCGCTGCAACCGCACGGCCGTCGGGGCTCGGGTGCGGGTGGTGACCGGCAAACACGCGCAGATCGACGAGGTTCACACCGGCGGCAGTGTCATGTCACAGAGTGACCTCCGGCTCCACTTCGGCGTCGGCCAGTTGAAGAAGATCGACCTCATCGAAGTGAAATGGCCTACCACCGGGACCATCGCGGGGAAGACGGAGAAGTTCACCGACGTCGAGGTGAACCAGATTCTGACCATCAAAGAAGGCGAGGGAATCATCAAGGCGGACAAGGTGAAGTAGAAGATAGGGAACAGGGAACAGGTTACAGGGAACAGAAGAAGGGATTCCTGCAAGACCTATCGATAGGCTACGTGACCCACGGCTGCTGTCCCCTGTAACCTATTCCCTATCCCCTATGATCTTCCGGCATAGTCGGATGAGGCGGGCGTGGGGAATGCTCCGGCTGGGCGGGAGCATCACCAGTTCGCCTTCGCGGAAGCTGCTGTAGTACCAGCGGGCAAGGAGGGCCAGATGCTCCCAGGGCGGAACCTTGCGGGGGCGGCTCGCCGGACCATTCGTCCCCATCGTCTCGTATGCGCCTGTGGTCGGCGCCAGCTTGTCCAGCAGGTCGCGCAACTGTTGGTCGAGCGGCACGGGCGACGCGACCTTCTCGTCGAGCAGCAGCGAGACGGGGCCGCGTAATTCGCCGGCGACGATGCGGAAGAACGCCACACTTTTCGGCTCCGCGCCGCGCTGGAGGATGAGGGCGTGCAGGTCGGAGAGGTTGCGCACCAAGCCGGGCTTCAGCCGCAGCACTTCGTGCACCTTCTCGATCCGGCGATGCGTCTTGGCGGCTTGCTCGAACTCGAGTTGGTCCGACGCTTGCTCGCGCTCCGCTTGCAGGATGCGGACCAGCGTCTGGCCTTCGGAATCGAGGAAGCTGGTCACGCGGTGGAGTTCGTCCTGATACTCGCCGTCGGTGCAGCCCTGGAAGCACGGCGCCAGGCACATCTGCATCTGGGAGTAGATGCAGCCGGGATGTGAGGGGTCAGGGTTGAGGTCTTCGACGCAGCGGCGGATCTTGAAGAGGTCGAGGAACTCGGCGGCAAAGTGCTCCGCTGCCACCCGCGACGGAAACGGGCCGTAGTAGAGTGAACCGTCCTTGGAGGGGCGACGCGTCGGGTAGCAACGCGGGAAGCGGTTGCGCAAGTTTACCTTGAGCAGCGCTGGTGGCCGCAAACGCAGGCGCTGGCGGTAGGCCTGCGGGTAGTAGTGCTTGTTGAGCTGGTAGAGCAACCAGCGCGCCTCGAAGCTCGATCCCACCCGCTGGTAGCTGATGCGGCGAGTGACGCCGCGCAGGCTCAGCATGATCGAGCGGCGACGGGGCGGCGTGCCGGGTGGCGACGGTGTGTCAGCCGCACCCGCTGTGGGCGCCGAAGCCGACGGTCCGCCGGGTTCGCGTCGACCGAGCAGTCGCACCAGCCGTCGATGCAGGTCGGCGGTGCGGCTCAAGTACGGCCGAGTGCCGGCATCATCAAAGAAAAGGGCAAACACCGCCGGTACGCGTGGGAAGGCATCAAAGAAGGCCGCGTCGTCACCGTCAGAGTCACCCGCACGATCTGGGTGGCTCGAGGAGTGAGGATCGAACGGAACCGAGATGGCGAGTTCCATGGCAGGAGACGCAGCCCAAGGGTCAAGAGTCAGCATAGCACTGATGTCGGGGGAAGGTATGAGTGACGACGAGCCCGCAGGGAGTGAGTCAAAGCGGAGGTGGGCCGCGACCACGCCAGTGTACCTGGGAGCACGCTGCTCTCTTCGTACCCGAGAGGGAGTTGCAGATCGAGACGATCTGCGACTTGATTCCGACGCACCCGCCGGCGCGCTCGTCGCCGAGCTCTGTTGCGGTGAAGGACTGCTCGCGCAGGCGATCCTCTTGCGGCACCCCAACTGCCGCATCCTGGCGCTGGACGGCTCACCGGGTATGCTGTCGCGGGCATCAGAGCGCCTCGCCGAATTCGGTGGCCGGGTTGAGTTGCGTGAGTTCGATCTGGTAGACACCGGATGGCGTCACTTCGCAGAGCCGCTCCACGCGGTGGTCTCGTCGCTGACCATTCACCACCTCGACGGCGAGCAGAAGCAGGGCCTGTTCCGCGACGTCGCCGCCGCCCTTGCGCCGGGCGGAGCCTTTATCATCGCGGACCTCATTCAGCCGCGCGGGCAGTTGGGTGTGAAGGTCGCCGCCCGCCAGTGGGACGACGCGGTGCGCGAGCGTTCGCTGCGCGAGCGCGGCGACCTCTCCGGCTTGGCGAAATTCCTGGAGTTGGACTGGAACGATTTCTCCAGCTCGGAGCCTAGCCCCATCGACAAGCCATCGCCCCTGCCGGATCAGTTGCTTTGGCTGGAGGCGGCGGGGCTCACTGAGGTGGATGTTTACTGGATGAAAGCGGGCCACGCGATCTTCGGCGGCCGCCGACCGTAGGCCGGACCGAGGGTCGGGATCAATCGACGAGGCGCGGCAATTCTGCCGGCAAGGCCGGGGCAAGCCCCGGCCTCAATCCGACTGTTCGAGGGCGCGGAGGTACTCCACCACCGACTCACTCCAGCCGTCGATGTGGGTCCACGCGCCGTAGCCGACCCCATTCTTGAAGCTGGCCACGTTGATCATGGTCCCGCGCCCCTTGGGGCTGGGGACCGAGTCGTGCGCCTGCTCGTCGGTGATGACGATGACCCGGTCGCATGGCTCCTCCAGCCGCGCCAGCGCCGCGCCGAGATAGGTGGCGTTGTGGCTCTGGCTGCGGTCGATCGCATCGCGCAGCGCGAAGCCGCGCCGTGGGGGGACGGCCACCAGGCGATCGGAGAAGCTGTAGACGCTCACCGTCTCCGCCACCTCGCGCAGCAGGATGGCAAGACCGTAGGCAGCGTCGGTGCGCAGCATCTCCGAGCGGCGGGAGAGCGGCGCCGTCATGCTGCCGGAAACATCCACCAGTAGCACAGTCTTGCCGGGCAGCTTCTCCTGCGAGCGCACGGAAGCGAGCATCGCCGCTTCCAGCGCCTCCTCCCACTCCGGGACATAACGCGCCGCCGCCAGGAAGCGGAAAGGCAGCACCCGCGCCGTGCTCATGGAGCGAAGCGCGCCGAGAACGAGCTCCTCGCTCACGCCGGCCTGCTTCATGTTGCGCAGGTTGCGCAGCAGAGCCAGCCCGCCGAGCTTGCGCTCGCGGATCAGCCGCTCCCACGCCGCGCGCTTGTCGGCACCGGAGGAGAGCGCCACCTCCCACGTATCCGGCGTCGCCAGCTCGCCACGCACCAGCCGCTTCCACACTTCGGCTTGAGCCTCGTCGCGAGGCTTGGCGTGGCAAAGGAAGAGTACGTCGCGCAGCTTGACGGGCTGGGCGCGATCGTACTTGGCCAGCGCGTACTCGTCGAACTTGGTGAACGCTGTCGCTAGCCCCTTCTTCACCTGCGCGGAGAGCGGAGTCCGCCCGTCCTTCCAGTAGAGCGCCACGAACTCGGCGAGTTCGTCGGCACGCTGGATCACACGAACCAGCGTCTCCGCCACCTCTGTACGATGAGTCTTGTGGCGCGCCATCTCGCGAACCAGCAGCAGCGGCGCGTGCCGCAGCTTCATCTTCTCGCGCGCTTCCACGGCGAGTGCGGCCACATGGCTCGCGGCCACACGGGAAACCAACTCCTGGATGCGCCCGGCGATCTCGACGCCGTCCTCGTAGAACTGGTTCTCCCAAAGCATACAGGCGAGCACGGAGCGCCGCAGTGCGAGCTCCGGACTGAGAGCTCGCGCCGGTGCGCCTTCGTGCGTCTGGAGCGGGGCTCCGAAGAGCCCGCCCAGCTTCAGAATGTTCAGTCGAGCCATGTTGGTTTCTCCTTTCCTCGAGCGGCGGCAATGCGGCCGCCGATAAGATGGACGGGGAACAAGCGACTAGGGACATTGCCCAATGCTCTACCAGTTAAGCTACGCAAGGTTGAGCTCGCGGCAGGATTCGAACCTGCATCGTTGGGTCCCGAAGTAACCCTCGTCTTCACCACCGTCCGAACTGTGTGCCCTTCAGGGCGTGATCTCGGCGTCTTCGGCTTCGATCTTGCGGAACTCCTTGGCCGAAACGAACCCGATCTGCCTGCCCGCCGTCTTGGTCACCAGGATCCAGGCGATCTTCTCCATGCTATTGAGACTGGGCCGGCGCTTGTCGTCGTACTCCGAACACTCAAAGATCGGGAACGGAATTGGACGGCCTCCGTTGTCCCATGCTCGGAACTGGCACATCGTCCGCTCTTCGCTTTGAGCGAAGCCTTTGATGATGTGTCCCCAACGACAGGTCTTGCACAGCGGTTCGTTCCCGACCGGAGTCCCGTTGCGAACTCCGTTCGTGCTCATTGGCGATCAATCCTCTCTAGTTTTGTCTTCACTACCGATGAAGATGCGGCCAGGGAATGGGCGGACACGGCTTGAGGGTTCGAACCTCCACGCTCAAACGTGCAACGCCTGGGCGTGTCTACCAGAGAAGTATCCGTATCCTTCGCCACTGGCCAAAACAGATGCTGGGAGAACAGGCAGCAACGGCGGTCGATTGAGAGTCGATGAAGCCGTTATCTACCCCACCCAGCGGTTCGGTGATCGTAAATTAAATTAGCGTAGGCTGAATCGCACCTGAGGCTATCGGGCTCGAAACCAACGGTAGGTAATCGCCAACGCCCGCTGGCTGTCGAGGCCCTTCGCCGGTCCTGCTTCAGGAACCATCGGCCTCCGCAACGTGTTGTGAACATCCGACGCCATAACGAGCGTTCTCCTGCTTACATTAACAGCATACCAGACTCTCTGATTCTGTCCAAGCAAAAAATGTTGCCCAGCGCTCAACGCGCACGCAACGGGGTTGAGAAAGCGGGGTCGGAGTGAAAACAGGAGGCATCGACCCGTTCATCATTCGTGGTTCATCCGCGCCGCAAAAACGCGGCCAACTTATCGTAGGTGGTGTGGAGTTCTTCCGGATGCAGGCGAGTCTCGCCGACGACGGCCATGAAGTTGGTGTCGCCGATCCAACGCGGGAGCACGTGCAGATGGACATGATCGGCCACGCCCGCCCCCGCAACCCGACCCTGATTCATTCCGAGGTTATATCCTTCTGGATGATATACCGACTCTAACGCCACCTGGAACTTCTTCGCCATATCCATCATCTCTCCCAGGGTCTCACCATCGAGGTCCGTGAGCCGGGCCACATGAGCGTAAGGTACGATCATGGCGTGGCCGGTGGTGTAGGGGTAGAGGTTCAGGACGACGAAATTGTGCCGGGCGCGTTCGAGGATCAAGTGCTCGCGGTCGTGAGAAGCATCCCCGGCCGCCATGGCACAGAAGATGCAACCCTCGGTCCGGGTCCCCTCGCTGACGTAGCGAAACCGCCACGGACTCCAGAGTTGGTCCATTGCTTCCTACCTGCCAGGTGGAGCGTAGCGCCCTAGCTGGCAGGCGTAACCGGCGCGCTGGCGGCGGGCGCCTCCGCGGCGGGCTTGGTGTTTACCAAATCCTTCAACTCCTTACTCGGCTTGAAATACGGGATCTTCTTGGCGGGGACGGCCACCTTCTCGCCCGTCTTCGGATTGCGCCCGGACCGCGCCTGTCGCTGGCGGGTGCGAAAACTCCCAAACCCACGGATCTCGATCTTGTCGCCCCCTTGCAGTGATTTCACGATGCTCTCGAAGATCGTTTCCACCACCACTTCCGAATCTTTGCGGCTCATTTCAATCGCCCGCGACACATCGTCGATTAAGTCGGCTTTAGTCATATCTGCTCCTGGTACCCCCCGGTGAATTCTCTTGCTTCCGTGCTGGTGGACGACTACTTCAAATGCTGTAAGAGCGGCAGGCGGGAGTTGTGACCCGATTCCCGACTGCCTACTGCCAGTTCCGTGGCTAGGCCCACGCCAGCTTGGACTACTCGGCTGGTGCCGGAGTTTCCTCGTTGGTCGCTGCCGTTGCGGGCTCTGCCTCCGACGCGACCGCCGGAACTCCAACCGGCGCCTCAGCAGCCTCCGCATGGGTTTCAACCTCCGCCCGAAGAGGCTCAGGCGCTATGGTGGCTCCACCTTCCGCCAAACCCTCAGAGCCACTTTCCGGGATTGCGGCCGTGCTCTTCGCCTGGTCTACGACTTCCGCGGTCGGCCCAGGGATGGGCTCAGGCCGATGAGTAACGACGGGTTCCGGCGTTTCGGCCGCGGGCTCGGGCGCGGCAACGGGCTCCACCGCTTTGACCTCGGGCTTGGTCGCGACGACGGGCTCCGGAGTTTTGGCCGCGGGCTCGGTCGTGGCAACGGGCTCCGCCGCCTTGGCCTCGGGCTGGGTCGCGACGACGGGCTCTGGCGCTTTGGCCTCGGGCTGGGTCGCGACGACGGGCTCTGGCGCTTTGGCCTGCGGCTCGGGCGCGCGCGCTTGTTCTACGTCGATCATGCTGAGGCCGATCCGTTTTTCTTCCGCGCTCAGTCGCAGGATGCGGAAATTATAGTCGCGGCCTACCTTTAGACGGGCCCGCTCCGCGCCCATCTCAGAGACATGGCAGAGGCCTTCCACGCCTTCCGCTAGTTCCACAAAGGCGCCGAAGGGAGCCATGCGCAGCACCGTCCCGCGCACCACGTCGTGCACCTGGGCCTGAGAGAAGAACGTCTCCCAGATATCCGGCTGGAGTTGTTTCAAGCCGAGCGATAGCCGACGATTGGTGGGGTCGAGCGCCAGCACCTGGGCCTCGATTCTCTGGCCTTTCTTCAGCACCTCCGCCGGATCCTTGATGCGCTTCGACCACGTGAGGTCGGTGAGGTGGATCAACCCGTCCACACCTTCTTCAATCTCTACAAAGGCGCCGAAATCCGTGAGATTCCGCACTCTACCCTGAACCTTTGAACCCACCGGGAGCCGTTGGGCCAGCGTCGACCAGGGGTCCTCCAGCGTTTGCCGCAAGCTCAGCGAAATGCGGCGCTGGGCGCTGTTGACTTCGAGCACCGCCACCTCCACCCGATCGCCCACGTTGAGGACTTTCGAGGGGTGCTTCAGCCGTTTGCTCCACGTCATTTCCGAGATGTGAATAAGCCCCTCGACCCCCGCCTCAAGCTCGACGAAGGCCCCGTAATCCGTCAAGCTTACCACCCGGCCAAAGATCCGGTCGCCGACGCGATAGGTCGACGGCGCATGGTCCCAGGGATCCGGCGTGAGCTGCTTCAGCCCCAGCGAGACGCGCCCTTTGTCCGGCACGTACTTCAGGACCTTAACTGTCAACTCCTGCCCTACGTGCACCGCCTCCGAAGGATGGTTGACGCGGCCCCAGGAGAGGTCAGTGACGTGCAGCAGGCCGTCCATGCCGCCCAAGTCGACGAAGGCGCCGTATTCGGTGAGATTCTTCACTCGGCCCACTAGTTCCGCGCCCTCCACCAGTTTCTCCAACAATTGCGCCCGCTGCCGGTTGGCTTCCTCTTCCAACACCGCCTTGCGGCTCACCACCACATTGTTGCGCTTCCGGTTGACCTTCACCACCAGGCACTCGATCTCCTGCCCCAGCAGCGAGTCGAGGTCGCGGAAGGGCCGCATATCCACCTGCGACGCGGGCAGGAAAGCGACAGCGCCGACATCCACCGCCAAGCCTCCCTTGATCCGCTCCTTCACCCGCCCGCGCATCGGCTTCTGCTCCTGAAACGCGCGCTCAATGTCGTCCCAGGCTCGCAGGACCGCGGCCTTCTGATACGAAAGCTTGACCGTGCCCTCTTCTTCGTCGTACGACTCTACCAGCAAATCCACCGCATCGCCGCGGGCCACGCATACCTTGCTGTCCTTCATAAATTCAGCAAGCGGCATCGCGGCTTCTGACTTCAGCCCGACGTCGACCACGACCTCGCTCTCCGTCACCTTCAGCACTTCGCACCGGAGCAGTTGACCGGGCGTGATGGTGGGCAATTGATCCATGGTAGCGAACAGGTTGGTATCGCCGGATTCCATGGCGGCTTCAAACATCTTCAGGTCCGCGTTGGCCGCGGCTTCTTCCGTGGGCGCCACCGCCACGGCCGCCGCGACCGCCACAACTGGCGCGGCGCTGGCTTGTTCGGTTGCGGGTTGGCTGGCTCCCGCAGACTCGGAAGACTCTGCATCGGAACTCTGATTGTGGTTGTCTGGCTGGGCAGGCGTCTGGTGCGCGGCCTCCGGCGCCGCCAAGACAGTGTTATTCTCCTCTAACAGCATCCCCTGACTCCTTTCCCAACTAACCGACGCGCAATCGAAAAGGGATGAGCCATTCTACCGTTCGGCAAGGGGGAAGTCAATCTTAAGGAACAACTTGAATTGACGATCGGCGATTGGAAAAAGAGGAAGACAGAAGTCAGAAGACAGAAGTCAGAATAAAGACCCTCCTTTGTCAGAATAAAGGCTCTCCTTTGTTCCTCTTCCTTCTGTCTTCTGTCTTCTGTCTTCTGACTTCCTCTTTCCAATCATCAGTCAATGACTCCATCCTTTGGCCCGCTCCACCGCCCGCTGCCACCCGGCGTACAATTCCTCTCGGCGCGGCGTCGGCATCGCCGGCTCGAACGAGCGGTCTACCTTGAGCTGCCCGGCGAGTTCCTCATCCTTCCAGAAGCCGGTGGCCAGGCCGGCGAGATACGCGGCGCCCAGTGCGGTGGATTCGTGGGCAGCGGGCCGCTCCACCGGAATGCCCAGGATGTCGGCCTGGAACTGGCACAAAAAGTTGTTGCGCACCGCGCCGCCATCCACGCGCAGCACCGCCGGGCGGACGCCGGAATCGTGGGCCATCGCATCCACCACCGCGCGCGTCTGGTAGGCCATGGATTCGAGCGCGGCGCGCGCCAGGTGGTTGCGGTTGCTGCCCCGCGTGAGACCCAGGATGGCACCGCGCGCGTAAGCGTCCCAGTGCGGCGCGCCCAGGCCGACAAAGGCGGGAACAAAGTAAACGCCGCCCGTGTCCGGCACGGCTTGTGCCATGGCTTCGGTCTCACCCGCGCTCTCGATGATCTTTAGTTCATCGCGCAGCCACTGTACGGCCGCGCCGGCAATGAACACACTGCCCTCGAGTGCATAAGTGGTGGCGCCGCGTACGCGCCAGCCGACGGTGGCCAGGAGGCCCGACTCCGAGCGTGGCACCTCGTGCCCGGTGTTCATCAGCAGGAAGCAACCGGTGCCGTAGGTGTTCTTCACGCTGCCGGGCGTGAAGCACTGGTGCCCGAAGAGCGACGCCTGCTGGTCGCCGGCCACGCCCGCGATTGGGACCTCGGAGCCAAAGAGGTCGGTCGCGGCAATCGTCTCGCTGGAAGACTTCACCTCCGGCAAAAGCGCGCGCGGGACACGGAAATAGTTGAGGATCTCCTCGTCCCAGTCGAGCGTGTGCAGGTTGAAGAGTAGGGTGCGTGAGGCGTTGGAGACGTCGGTCGCGTGCGCGCGCCCGCGCGTCAGATTCCAGATGAGCCACGCGTCGATGGTGCCGCAGGCGAGTTCGCCCCGCTCCGCCCGCTCGCGGGCACCGGAAACGTTCTCCAGCAGCCAGGCGATCTTGGTGCCGGAGAAATAGGCGTCGGTCACCAGGCCGGTCTTTTCACGCAGGGTGCGATCGAAGCCTTCCTGACGGATGCGATCGCACATCGCCGCCGTGCGCCGGCATTGCCAGACGATGGCATGATGGAGCGGGCGTCCGGTGGCGCGCTCCCACAGCACCACGGTCTCACGCTGGTTGGTGATCCCGATGGCGGCAATGTCGGCGCCGGTGACGCGAGCCTGATCGAGCGCGCGCTCGGCCACGTCGCGCTGCGATTGCCAGATCTCCAGCGCGTCGTGCTCCACCCAGCCCGGCTGCGGATAGTACTGCGTGAACTCCTGATTGGCGGAGGCGGCGACGTTACCTTCGCGATCAAAAAGGATGGCGCGCGAACTTGTGGTGCCCTGGTCGAGAGCGAGAATGTACTTTGACATGCGTGCCTACCCGCGCTGAAGCATAGCCCATGCATGGCCGGAACATCAAGCCTTTGGAAGTTCGAAACTCCAAATTCGAAACTCTTAAAAGAGATTTGTCCGTTGTCCCTTGTCCTTTGTCCCTGGTCTTTCGTCCCTCGCCCTTTTGCCTCTCGACCACGGGACAGCCATTGCCGAGCCGCCATTTTACAGCTTGACCATGAAAATATCAGCTTTGTATCATGCCGTACTCTTTTGTTTTATAGCTTGACAGCCGATGACCAGACTTCCCCCCGTCAGTCGGCGTCCTCACCACCACCCCCGACGGTGGCTTCGTTCCTGGTTTTTCCACAGTCCGATTCTTTGTTATCAATCAACTCCGTGGCTTCGTTTTTCAAAAAAGCTCTCAGTTTTCAGCCATCAGCCATCAGAAGTAGTCAGGCCGTTGAAGGTTCAAGGTCGAAGAGTTACGAGCAGTCCCTTGGGTCGTGATTCTTGGACATTCGATATTCGACGTTCGACCTTCAACTCTCTCTTCTGGCCCCAAAACGGTGGCTTCGTTCCTGACTTTTCCACAGCCCGATCCTTTATTATCAATCAACTCGGTGGCTTCGTTTTTCAAGAAGTTCTCAGGTTTCAGCGATCAGCCGTCAGAAGAAATCAAACCGGTTGAAGGGTTCAAGGTTGGAGAGCTCCGAGCAGTCCCTTGCGTACTGACTCTCCCGCATTCGACATACGACCCTCGACCTTCAACTCTTCCTCTGGCCCCAAAACGGTGGCTTCGTTCCTGACTTTTCCACAGCCCGATCCTTTATTATCAATCAACTCGGTGGCTTCGTTTCCTAGAAAGCGCTCAGGTTTCAGCCATCAGCCATCAGAAGAAGTCAAACCGGTTGAAGGTTCAAGGTGAAGATCCACGAGCATGCGAACCATGAGTAACTAAACCGCTTAGGGATCCCGCCCCTGAATTTGGCCGACCGATTCACTCATTATGATTCTTTATAGTACCGCCTAGTTATATAGGGCGCGGTGCCGCCGCTCGATGCCTCGATCATACGGATCGAGCCTAGCATACGATTATAGAAGAATCAAGTCCTTTCTTAGGTAGCGATGGCACGGCGGCTCCGTGGGCCGAGAACCGACGTTCGCGACTAGCCATGCCGGCGGACCAGACCAGATTGGTATTTGCACTCTCTGTTCGAATGCGATAGGCTCTGATACAGGCTTGGCACGAGGCCGAACTTGGCGACGCCTACTGCTTGGACCAGCGGCTTAGCTGGGTGACGTTTATGATCGCTAGAACTTGTCTTCGCGAGCCCGCCATGGCAGCGCTGGCATGGATCGCGTGGTTCGCTCCGGCCCCGGGCCCGCGCGCCAATCCCCAGGCGCAGAATCCGCCTCCCGGGACGATTCGCGTCCAGGCTCCTTCGGTCGTGGTGGACGTGATTGTCACCGACAAGAAAGGCCAGCCGGCAACCGGGCTCACGGCCGCGGACTTCAAGCTTTTCGAGAACAATGAGGAGCAGAAGATCGTCACTTTCGTCCCACCGGTGAGGACGACCGAAAAATCGAGCCAGGAAACCGTGGCGGCCAAGGCTCCGGGCGCGCCTGCCACTCAAGGTGAGCGCGAAGCTCGAAGTGTGGCCGAAATTCACTTCATCACCCTGGTGCTCGACCTCGGCGACCTGCAACCGGGGCACATCAAGCGCGCCTGCGACGCGGCTGCCGCGTACGTCCGCAAGGACGTGGCCGCCGAGGACCTGGTAGCAATCTACTTTGTCGACCAGAGCCTGCACCTGGCCCTCGCCTTCACCTTCGACAAACAGCAGGTGCTGGCGGCGCTCGGCCGGCTCAGCGGCCACACGTCCGAAGGCCGGATTACCACATCGCAGCGCCAGGAGACGCAGCAGGAGATTGACGAACTTAACCAGGAGATCTACGGCATCAGGGGCTCCTCCAGCCTCGGCGTCACAGCTACTGCTACGGCTCCGGCTTCGGGAACTCAGGGAGGGGGCGGCGCCGGGGCCGGCGCCCAGGCGGCCGAAGTTCAGATGGAGAAGATCGAGCTCGCCACCCTGATGAAGTTTCTCTGGAGCCAATCCACCGTCCAGGCAAGGGCCGTGTTGCTGGCGTTGCGCGCCATCGCCCAGGCGTATCAGAGCCTGCCGGGCCGAAAGAACGTGGTGGTGTTCTCGGAGGGCTTTCTTCATTCGCCCGACGCCTTGGCGGAGTTGCAGGCAGTGATCGACGCCGCCAACCGCGCCAACGTGGCCTTCTACGTGATCGACGCCGCCGGCATGTCGGCTGAGTCCTACGACGCGTCCAACGCGATGCCACCCGATCCCGGCGGCACGCGCGATGCTTACCGGATGGCCAACTGGGGACAGTACGACCAGATCTCCACCGGACTCCACAAGTTCGACTGGGCGGCGCACCTCGGTGTCGATAGTCTGCATGAAGACCTGGGCGAGGTGGCGAGCGCCACCGGCGGTTTGATGATGAAGAACCAGAACGACCTGCTCGTAGGTCTGGAGAGTGTGGACCGCGACCTGCGTGAGTTCTATACGCTGGTGTACCAGCCCAGCGACACCAACTACGATGGCTCGTTCCGCCACATCCGGGTGGAAGCGTTGAAGCCAAACTTGCGCCTGCGCTACCGGCAAGGGTACTGGGCGATCCCACCCGGTGAGGAAGCGATGATGACACCGGCGGCAGCGCAGTTGCTGGGGGCGATTCAGAACGGTTCTCTCAAGCCGGCCTTCGCTCCCGAGCTCAATGCGGCGCTCCTGGTAGCTCCCGACGGCAAGTTCGAGGCGCCGGTCCGGGTGTCGCTCCCCGGAAGACTGGTGAACCTGGAGCGCGCCGGCGACCGTTACGGCGGCGTCGCCACTCTGGTTCTGGTAGCGCGCAACCACGCCGGCCGGATGGTTGCCGTCCACCAGCGCTCTCTCACCTTCAACCTCACCAAGAAGCAGTGGGACGAATTTCGCCGCGAGAAGGTGGACATCAACGCGCGGCTTGAGTTGTCCGAAATGGAGCCGATCGACGTCGAGGCTATCCTCCAGCTTCCCGGCGGTACCGTCGCGGTCGGCAACCGAGAAGTCGCCGTCTCGAAGCGTGACAACGGTTTCATGCTCTCCGGCCTTCTGCTGTCGAACGACATCGAGCCCGCCCAAGGAACGGCCGATCCCGCCGACGCGCTGCGGGGGGACAACTTTCAGATTTTCCTTCCCATCGCGCCTCGGTTTGCGCGGTCGGACAAACTCACCGTCTATTTCGGAATTATTCGGCGCGACGCCGCGCCCGCGCCCGCCCAGCAACTGCGCGTTTCCTACGCCGTCAAGTCGGGCGCCAGCATCGTCGCCAACCCGGGCTCCGAGGAAGTTGCCTGGCGCCCCTCCCAGGATCGCCTGCTGGTGCTTAAGCAGATTGACCTGAACCAACTCAAGGGTGGCCAGTACACCCTGGAAGTCACGCTCCAGAGCCCGGCCGACCAGCTTTCCACCTCCGCCAGCGCCGGGTTCAGCGTCGAGTGACGGACGGGTAGTGGTGTCATTTGGCAAACGGAATCCACAGATTACACAGATTTGGCAGATTAAGACGAGAAATCGCCTCCTCAGCGGGCAAGCCATCAAGTGGTTTTCTGCCTACTGCCTACTGCCTTCTGCCTACTGCCTTCTGCCTTCCGCATGCGGGCGGCGTTCGGCCACCACCGTCACCTGCATGTCGCTGGCCAGGCGGACCACCTGCTGCACCAAATCCCGGCCGACGAACGGCAACCGCGGTCCTGCCTGGGGACGAGCCAGGTAGATCTGCGTCACCCGCTGCTGCCGGGCAAACTCCACCAAGGTCCGGGCCACGTCTCCGCCCAACAAGGTTCGCGTCTCGATATGCAGGTTACGGGCAAAGCTCAAATGCCGGGCGAGCGCCTCGCGTCGGTCCGCCGGTACCTCGCGAGGGTCCAACTCCGGCCGCACTGCTACGGCAAAGCAATCTGCCCGGAGATAGTCCGCCACCCGCTTGCCGCGCCGGATCAGCATGGCCGACAAGGGGTGATCGGTGACGTAGATCAGAATGCGATCCGTCTGGCGAGGAGGGGTGATTCGGGCGGGGCCGTCGTCCCCTGGGCACGGAGAAGGAGGCGCGGCCGGCTCCTCCACGGCTTGCCGCGCGTCCACTTCGTGAGCAGTCTGTCGCAGGGCAAACTCACGCAATACGGTGAGGTTGGACTCGGTGAAGAAGTTGGCCAAGGCCTTCTCGGCCTTCTCCGGCGGATACACGGCGCCGCGCCGTAGCCGGTTCAGCAGCGCCTCCGGGGGCAGATCCACCATCACCACTTCGTTGGCTTGCTGGACCACCCAGTCGGGAATGGTCTCCCGGACGCGGACTTTGGTGATTTGCCGGATCTGATCGTTGAGGCTCTCGAGGTGCTGCACGTTCATGGTGGTGATCACGTCGATGCCGGCGGCCAGCAGCACCTCTACGTCTTCCCAGCGCTTGGCCCTTTCGGAGCCGGGGACGTTGGTGTGGGCGAACTCGTCCACCAGGCACACCCGGGGCCGGCGCTTCAGGATCGCCGGGGTGTCCATGTCCTCGAACGCCGCGCCCCGGTACTCCTGCTTGCGGCGGGGCACGATCTCCAGGCCTTCCGCCTTGGCGATGGTATCCTTGCGCCCGTGCGGTTCCAGGTATCCCACCACCACGTCGACGCCGTCACGCCGAAGGTCGTGGCCGTCGTCCAGCATCTGGTAAGTCTTCCCTACGCCAGCCGCGTAGCCCAGATAAATCCGAAGGTTCCCGCGAGCAGCTACTGGAGCAGGCTCTAACATTAGTCTTCGTCTTTGATCACCGGGGTCTGGCAGCGGGGGAGCGAAGCGTCCGGCATCCAGTGCTCAGCCCCCAGCCAAGGATAACCCTGCTCGCGCCTCGGGAAAGCGGACGACCGACTCCGATTCCCAGAACGTGTGAGGAAATTAAACACAGAGAAGAGAAGGAGAATCACATGCGATGGTCTTTTGTTTCTCGACGGTTCCCATTTTCCTCTGTGACTCTGTGTCTCTGTACTACAAACCCCAATCTTCTTCTCGGCTCGCGACGATTTTTTTGCTCGCCACTCGCCACTCGTCACTAGCCACTTCGCTCCATTTGGTTGCGGCCCAAGGCCGCGCTGGGTTGAAAGCCCCTTCGCAATTACTTCACACCTTCCCAGCCCTTGGTTCCCATCCTAGCGCGGAAAGACGCGCACGTCGATGCCCTCGGCCTGGCGGATCAACCCGTCGACGTCGCTGCCCCAGAGCCGGTCCCACCAGCTCTCGCGCGGACTGCGGCCGACAAAGATCTGGGTGATGCAGTGGGCGCGGGCGAAATTCATCACCGCGCCGATAGCGTCCTCGCCTTCCAAGGCTTCGACGCGTGCCCCCATTTGAAAGGCCAGAGCCAGATTGGCATCGAGCGCAGCCCGCTCCTTCGCCCGCAGATCCGGATTGCTGAGGTGGGCCACAAAAAGCTCGCCGTGGAATCGCTCGGCATTGCGCCGCCCGCTCTCCAGGATTTTGGTGTCATCAGCGCCCGGCGTCAGATAAACCAGAATGCGCTCTTGAGCGGCCCAGAGCTGCTCCGCCCCGCTGCGCTTCAAGTAGTTCTCCAACTGCCGGTCCACGACGTCGGCAGCCAGCAACAGGGCGATCTCCCTCAGTTCCGAAAGCTGCTGCTGGCGGCTCCCCTCGCGGCTAGCGCCGCCGTTGGCGTTACCCTCGCGATCGACGCAATCGCCAGCGGGCGCGTCCACCACTTCAAGCTCATCCGCCGAGTAGACGAAACTGATGGGCACCGTTTCCTTCCCTCGCTTGCCCGTAACGCGCTCCACTTCCGCCTGGCGCTCCTCGATGTATTGGAGGTTGACCGCGGCAATCACGGAAATGCCCGCCGCCAGAAGGTCCTGCACGTCTTGCCAGCGGTTGGGGCGCCGACTGCCCGGGGGGTTGTCGTACGCCAAACCGTCCACCAGGCAAACCTGGGGACGCCGGCGGAGGATCGCATCCACATCCATCACCGGCACGCCGTCGACCATCTTGAACGGTATCACCTCCAGCTTGCGCAGGAGCGCCTGCACCTCCGGGCGCGTGACGGGCTGAGTGGTCCCCACGATCACGTCCTCGCCCTTTTCACGGCGGCGCCGGCCCTCATCGAGCATGCGGAACGACTTGCCTACGCCGGAGCCGTAACCCAGCAGGATTTTCAAACGCCCGCGCTTGTGATACTCCTCCTCTGCCTGCACTTGGCGCAGCAACGCGTCAGGGTTGGGACGAACGGTCGATAGATAAGGCAAGAGAATGCACCTCCGTCGCTATTATGGCTGATTCCCTTGGCAAAGTGAAAGGGGGTCCTTCCGCTTTCTGCTTCACGCAATGTGAATTTCATTTCCTGACTTCTCGGTTTCACCAGAACCGACGGGAGGCACCTACCACGGCTAGGCACGAGCCGCAAGGCGTTCCACGTACCAGTGAAATCGGTCGCGAAAGGCCCTGATTTACTGCCATTATCTGGACGTTTTTGTCGGAAAATGGCGGAATTTGGCGCGATTCTGCACAGAAAAGAGGCTTGAAAACGGGACTCGCTTTCAAATGAGCGCTCAAGGCTCGGCGAAAGGACGATTAGCAAGCCCTTTAGATTGAGTAAGCCTTCGTCCGTTCTCCCCGGCAACCTGGCCAACAACCCCTCCGGAATCAACAGATAGGCCTTGCCACGCTTCGACTGCCTGGCAAAGCCCGAGAAGGTCGCCCCACCGCCCGGTGGAAACACCGTTAGCAAGTCCTTTAGATTGAGCGGACCTTTCCCCGCCCTTCTCGTGGAATTTGCCATCAACCGCTGCGGAATCAACAAATAGCAATGCCTGCATCTCCGTCGCCGGACACAGACCGAAAAAGTGGTCCGACGGCTCGGCGAAAGAACGGTTAGTAAGTCCTTTAGATTGAGAAAGTGTTCGCCTCTTCTTCTCAGGATACTCGTATCAAACCACTTTCGAATCAATCGATTGCCACCGCCACGTTTCCCTCGCCCCGCAAAACGAGAAAACGTGGTTCGGCGCTCGCCCGAGACCGCTGTTAAGTCCTTTAGATTCAGCATGCCGCGGCTCCTTCGGGTGCACAAGTTTTCTAACAACCGTCTTCGAATCAACAGCTTGTCATCTGCCATGCCCAGCGCGGACCTCGGGTTCGCGCCTTGGAGTGCGGTAGCAAAGCTACCGCCTTGGCCTACAGCTCGGAGCTTGGCCCGAAAGGCGGCAGCTAAGCTGCCGCCTGGAGTTTCTACATTTTCACAGGGAGATGTCTCAAGCTAGTCCTCCCCGGCGGGGCTCCCGCGCTCACAAATAGGTCGGTTCTTGCATTATTTAG
>JGI26339J46600_10000021_pt1 | contig 47763 bp, 39 predicted proteins | sample BogFormECP12_OM1_FD_46600 | JGI IMG/M metagenome (IMG submission 46600) | reverse complement strand
GGATGCGCTCGTCCACCGACACCAGCATGATGTTCATCAGGCCGACGCCGCCGATGCCCAGAGTCAGAATACCGATGAAGGTGAGCAGGACTTCCAGGCCGATGGTAATGCCATCGATGATGGGCCGGAATTCCTCGCGGCCGAACATCTGGATGGCCTGCTTATCGGTGGGCGAGAAATGCTGGCGGTCGGCGACGACGGCGCGTACCTGGTCCTCGGCCTTAGCCTCGAAGACGGGAGCAATGGGCTGAAACACCAGCACGCTGCCGTAGCGCGTGTTCCAGAGATCGCCGGCCGAACTGTAGGGGATCCAGGCACACTCGTCGTCGCTGGTGAAGTAGTTGCTCATTTGCATCTTGCGGTCCATGGTGCCGACCACGGTGAAGCGCACGCCGCTGATCTCCACCGTCTCACCCACGGCCGGGCGTCCACCGAAGAGTTTCTCGCGCAGGCGGGAGCCTATGAAGACTACGCGCCGGCGTTCGAGTTGGTCCTCCGGGCTGATCCAGCGTCCCAGGCTCGGAACCTCGTTGCGCATCTCTCCGTATTCGGGGCACACGCCACGGATGGCGGTGTTGGCCAGGCGCTCGCCGTAGCTGATGGGCAGCCAACGGACGGTCTCGAGACAGGCGTGCCGAACCAGAGTGGCTTGGGCGCGGATCAGTTCCACATCTTCTTTTTCAAACACTACGTGCTGGCCGGCGCGCTGCCCTCCGGCCTGCTCGCTGGTGGTCTGGGGCCAGCAGATCACCGCGCCTTTGCCAAAGGCTTGAAAGGCCGTCACCAGGATGGCGCGGAAGCTGTTGCCATAAGCGATGAGCAGCGTGACAGCGGTGATTCCCCACACCACTCCGAGCATGGTGAGGAAGCTGCGCGTGGGTTGGCGCTTCAGAGCGTCCCAGGCTTGGCGGAGGACTTCAGAGAACATAGTCGTCAGCTTTCAGGCAGAAGTCGTCAGTCGTCAATCATCAGTTCTCAATTGTCATTTCTCGGTCATCGCTCTGCAGTCAGTTCTCAGGAGCCCTCAGTTGCTGAAGCTAAGCTGCCGCCTGGACGAAAGGAGCGGCGATCGCTTGCGACTGGAAGCTGAGGTCTAGGGCCTGCGAACTGACGAACGGACAAACTTCCGCCCGGCTCGAATCCCAGTGCCTCGATAGGATCAATGGTTGCCGCCCGCCGTGCCGGATAGAGGGCGGCGAGGACAGCAACGGTCCCGAGCAGCGCAAAGGAGAGCACTCCCGACTGCCAGGTAGGAAGCAGACCGGCGAAAAACGGCGGCATCGGAATCAGATTCACCAGGCCGCACAATCCCCAAGCGACACCCATGCCCAGGCCCCCACTCAGAAAAACCACGATGATGGTCTCGATGAAGAACTGCCAAAGAATGCTGCGCGCGGTGGCGCCCACGGCCTTGCGCACCCCGATTTCCTTGGTACGCTCACGGACTGCTACGAGCATCACGTTCATCACGCCGATGCCACCCAGGAAAAGGGTCACTAGGCCCACGGCGCCAAGGAAGTACTTCATGCCCTCGGTCATCGTCTGAAAGGCTTGGGCCTCTTCGACGGTGTCCCAGATGGGAACTGCTTCCTTGTCGTGCGGATCGAAGTTGTGGATGCGAGCCAAAGACCGGCGCAACTCCCACTTGCAGCCCTCGTGATCACGAACCGATTTCGGGGTCACCAACATCTGATCAATGCTGTCGGGGGTGGACGGAGGCTTATTGGGAAAGTCCCTCAACATGACGCTGAAGGGCACGTAAACTTTGTTGACATCGAACCCATCGTAGCTCGAATCCTGCTCCTTATGCTTCATCACCCCGATCACGATGAAAGGAATATCCGCAATGTAGAGGGTCTCCCCGACGGCCGGGCGAGTGGCAAACAGTTGTTTGTTCGCTTCGCTGCCAAGGAAGGCCACGTGGCGAGCCTGCGCCTGATCGTCCCAGTTGTAGAAGCGCCCTTGCGCCACGTCGATGCTGCGAATCTCGGCGAAGCTGGGCAGCGAACCGGTGACAATGAGGGAAGCGCTGTTATAGAGACTGCGCAACGGCGAGCCGCCGCGTTCCAGTTCCGGCAGGACGTAGCGACAGGAAGGTGCTTCCTGCTGGACAGCCAGGTAGTCGGTGGCGCTCCAGGAGACCGCGCGCCCGGCCCGCAAGCCGCCGGCTTGCATGCTAGTGCGGCCCGCGAAGACGATCATCACGTCCTTGGCAAAGCTCTCCGAAACCCGCTGTTGCCCCACCCGGAGTCCCTCGCCGGCCGCCACCATCAGGGTGATGGAAATGATCCCCCAGGCGATCCCGAACATGGTGAGAAACGTGCGCAACTTGTGGGACCACAGGGTGCGGAGGGTGTCGAGAAGAAGGTCGTGGAAAGTCATGACTCAGCTCTCAGCCATCAGCTTTCAGCCCTCAGCGCGCAAGAGCCTTGCTCCTGAGAGCTGACTGCTGATAGCTGATAGCTAGCTTAGCTAACTGCCTACTGCAAGATTACTTTCTGCCCCTCGGTCAATCCCGAAACCAGTTCAGTCTTGATGCCGTTCGAGATGCCGAGTTTCACCGCGACCTTGCGCCGGCCGGTTTCCGACTTGGGGTCCGGCTGCTCGACCGAAGTATTGCGATCCTTGTCGTAGACCACGGCCGACTCGGGGATCAGCAGCACGTTGGGCTTCTCCTCTAGAATGATTTCAGCATTGGCGCTCATGTTGGCCTTGAGCTCGCCGGCGGGGTTCTGAATGGAAACGCGTACCTCGAAGGTGGTCACGTTGTCCTTCTCGACCCCCATGGGGGAGATCTTGGTGACCTTGCCCTCGAACTTCTTGTCTTTGAAGGACTCCACGACGATGCGGGCGCGCTGGCCCAGGTACACCTTGCCGATGTCCGCCTGATCGACTTTGCCCAGCACGTAGACGGTGCTCATGTCGCCCAAGGTCATCACCAGGGTCGCTTGCGAGCCCAGCACCAGGATGGAGCTAACGGCGTCGCCCACTTCCACATCGCGGGAAAGTACAATGCCGTCCATGGGGCTGACGACGGTGGAGTTGCGCAGGTCCTCTTCCACCCGATCCAGCGACGCTTGAGCCTGGGCCACCTGAGCCTTGGCGCGGGCCACATCCGCCTTGCTCACGGCCACACTACGTTGCGCCGACATTTGTTTGTTCAGAGCGATCTGATAAGCCTTGTCGGCGTCATCGAGGGCCGAAGACGCTACCAGACCATCGGCCGCGAGCTTGCGATCGCGCTCGAGCGCTTCTTTCAAAAACGGCAGGTCGGGACCCTCCGCGTCCACGACGTTGCGCTGGTAGGTGGCTTCGGCGGACTGGACCGCAGCCTGGGCTGCCAGCAGACTGGCCTGAGCTTCGCTGACGCTGGCCTGGAGTTGCTCCTTATCCAGGTCCACCAACACCTGGCCCTGTTTCACCGTGTCGCCGTAGTCGTGGTAGATTTTCTGGACGATTCCGCTCGCCTTTGACTTGATCTCCACCTTGGCCAGCGGCTCGATCTTGCCCGTTGCCACCACCGAGCGCGCGACGTCGCCGCGCTCCACCGCCGACAGTTTCGAGGGGTCGATTTGATGGTTGGGGCGCAGAGCGGCCGTGAGACCGATGGTTGCTCCCGCCAAGAGTACGATAATGACGGTGACCAGTATCCAGCGCCGCCGTTTGCGGCCGTTCTTGTGGTTGTTGTTCATAAGTGCATCCGTGTCGTTTTTCCCCGTCCAACTTCACCTACGCAGCGGGCGGTTGAAATGTTCCTGTCAACGTTGCCCTTGGTTTTGGGGCCCTCGCCCTTGGTGCTAAGTCCTTGGCCTCCGTCGCGGGTTCGTCGCTCGGGAGCAATCGAATTCCTGGCTACGGGATAGAATGGTCAGGCTCTCTAAAGACCAAGGCGCAAGCACACGACCACAGCCATCCGTTTAGACTGCGAAGTTCCACCTGCGTTAGCGCCAAGTCCGAGTGTCAACACCGTTTTCCACTCAAGTAGCGGCGGTCACCTGCCGAACAACTGACTGGAGACTCGACCCGTGGCGAGCGGACTGCCGTCGCCTCACACAGGTTGATGCTTTTTGCAGTAACGTTTATGGGACAGTCCATCACCACCACTGGCACTACCGCTGAAGACTCCGCATCTCGGTTGATTTCAGTCGAGCGGGGAAGGCCGGCGAGCCAACAGACGATACCGGCTGCGCCGGCTTCAAGCCCGAAACGGCTCAGGCCGCAGCCGCGGGTCTGCCGCATCTCTCTGCTGCTGGCGTTCTTGCTGGCCATGCATCGCTCGGTGTCGGGTCAAGGCATAGTCGCAGGCTCAGGCACAGGAACCCAGGCCACCCTGCCCACGTTGACGCACATCCGGGAGATCCGCCAACTCACGCCGGTCCAGGCTCAAGCTGGATACCCCGTGCACGTGCGCGCGGTCGTCACCTTTTATGACCCCCAAGGCTCTCGCCCTGGGGGATCAGACCCGGATCTTTTCGTCCAGGATTCGACCGCGGGCATCTGGGTTGACACCAAGGGGATGCGGCTCTCGCTGCGGCAGGGGCAGTTGGTTGAAATCGAGGGCGTCAGCGCCGCGCCTGACCTCGCACCTCAGGTAGCGAAGCCTCGGGTTGTGGTGGTTGGCGAAGCGTCGCTCCCGGTGGCCCAGCGGGTTTCCTTTGACCGAGTGGCCTCCGCCAGTGAAGACAGCCAGTGGGTGGAGGTCGAGGGGATCATCCGTTCCGCGATCCCCACCGCCGGGTTCCTGCTGCTTGATGTGGCCGTCGATGGCGGCCGATTGCAGGCAGTCATTCCTGGTTTCCGGGGCGACATTCTCCCGGGCCTGGTGGACAGCAAAGTGCGCATTCGGGGCGCCTGCGGCACGATATTTAATCGCAAGAACCAGGTGGTGGGTATCCTTCTCTTCTTGCAAAGCATGGAGCAAGTGGAGACCGAAGAGCGGGGACCTGTCGATCCCTTTATGCTGCCCGTCCGGCCCATTGTCAGCTTGATGAAATTCAGTTCCGAAGGCGCCTCGGGCCACCTCGTTAGAGTGGAGGGAGTTGTCACGCTTCAGGGGATGGGGCGAACCCTATATATCCGTGACGCCATGGACTCCGTCTACGTCGAGACTTTGGAGCAGTCCTCTCTCCAACCCGGGGATCGGGTGACCGTGGTGGGCTTCCCGTCCCTGCACGAGTTCTCGCCGGCGATGCAGGATGCCGTTTTTGAGCGCGTGGGGCCGGGTCCGGACGTAGCACCTACCAAGATCTCGCCCGAGGAAGGGCGCCACGGCGACTACGACTCGAAACTGGTGCGCATCGAAGGGCAACTTCAGGAGCAACACGCGTCGCCGAGCGAGAAGGTCCTCGCAATGACCTCGGGCAACTTGGTCTTCGAGGCCAAAATCGACAGACACCGGGTTGGCCCGGAGTGGCCTTCGCTGACGCCTGGCAGCCGGCTACAGTTGACTGGCGTGTGTTCGGTCCAAGTCGGTGAAGATCGGCAACCACGCTCGTTCCGGATCCTCCTGCGATCCGGGAAGGACGTTGTGGTGGTGAGTCGGCCCTCCTGGTGGACGGCGCAACGCAAGTTGTGGATCCTGGCGATCGTGGCGGCGGTTGCCCTTACCACCCTGATATGGTCAGTGGTGCTGGGGCGACGCGTTCACGACCAGACGGGCATCATCCTGAAGCGGTTGCAGCGCGAAGTCGTCTTGGAAGAACGCTACCGCGACCTGTTCGAAAACGCCAACGACATGGTCTACACGCACGACCTGCAAGGAAAGCTCACCTCGCTAAACCGGGCGGGCGAGCAGATCACGGGTTACAACCGCCAGGAGGCGCTAGACACGAATCTGCTGGAGATGGTGGCGCCGGAGTCCCGCGAACTGGCACGGCAGAAGATCCAGCAGAGTCTGGCCGAAGCTCCGGCTTGCGCTTACGAAATTGAGATTCTTGCCAAGGACGGGCGCCGCGTTCCGCTGGAGGTCAGTACCCGCGTCATCCACCAGGACGGCACTGCTGTAGGGGTTCAGGGTAGTGCGCGCGACATCAGCGAGCGCCGGCGGTCCGAGCAAGCCTTGCGCGATTCGGAGAGCCATTACCGGTTATTGTTCGAACGGAACTTGGCCGGGGTCTATCGCAGCACACTGGACGGGAAGATCCTCGACTGCAATGAAGCCTTCGCTCGCGTTTTCGGTTATGGGTCGCGTGAAGAAGCCCTTGCCCAGTCGGCCATTTCTCTCTATGGGGAACCGGACCGCCGCGACGTGTTCATCTCGCCGCTGCGAGCGAAAGGGAGCGTCGCCAACCTGGAATTCTGCATGCGGAGAAAAGACGGCAGCCCCGTGTGGGTGCTGGAAAACGCCAGCCTCCTCCGGGACCAAAGCGGCAACCTGAACCTGATTGAGGGCACGGTCATCGACATCACGGAGCGCAAAAACGCCGACCAGGCGATGGAGCAGGCCAAGGAAGCGGCGGAGGAAGCAAACCGGGCCAAAGGAGAGTTCCTCGCCAACGTCAGCCACGAGATTCGCACGCCGATGAACGGAATTCTGGGGATGACGGAACTGGCACTCGACAGCGAGCCGAACTCCGAGCAGCGCGAGTACCTGGAAGCAATCCAGTTGTCGGCCCAGTCCCTGCTGTCAGTCATCAACGATATCCTGGACTTCTCGAAGATCGAGGCGCGCAAGCTCGACCTGGAGACGATCGGTTTTGACCTTCGCCCGAGCCTGAATGAAACGCTCCAGATGCTGGCATTGCGGGTTTACCAAAAAGGGCTGGCACTGACCAGTCATGTCGAGCCCGATGTGCCGGAGGCGGTGGTGGGCGACCCCGGTCGCCTTCGGCAGGTGATCGTCAACCTGGTGGGCAACGCTATCAAGTTTACCGAGCAAGGCGGCATCAACCTCTGCGTCAGCACGGAATCGACCGGTCCGGGCGAGGTTGTCCTGCACTTTGCTGTGTCCGATACCGGTATTGGTATCCCGCGCGAAAAGCAAGACTTGATCTTTGAAGCTTTCACTCAGGCCGACGGCTCCACGACGCGGAAGTTTGGCGGCACCGGACTGGGTCTCGCCATCTCGGCTCAACTCGTAGGAATGATGGGGGGAAGGCTCTGGGTGGAGAGCGAGGTCGGGAAAGGCAGCACCTTCCACTTGACGGTCCGATTTGGGACATCGGACCGGCCGCTGCGACAGCCACCTTCCGCCGTGCCCGAAAAACTAAGGGGTTTGCCGGTACTGGTGGTGGACGACAATCCGGTGAACCGCCGGATACTCGAAGAGATGCTCCTCCGTTGGGAAATGAAACCTACTCTGGCCGCGAGCGGCCCCGACGCGTTGGAGCGGTTCAAGCGGTCGGCGGATGCGGGCGATGCATTTCCCCTGGTATTACTGGACGGCCAGATGCCCGAGATGGATGGCTTCGAGGTGGCGGCACGGCTGAAAGAGACTCCTATCCAAGCCGCCATCCTGATGCTGACTTCCAGCGGCCAGCGGGGCGACGCGGGTCGTTGCCGCAGCCTGGGAATCGACGCCTACCTCACCAAACCCATCGGCGAGGAAGAGTTGCAGGCCGCGGTGCTGGCTGGCCTCGAAGCCAGGAGCGGGCACCTACCCTCGGCCCCCCTCATCACGCGGCATTCCCTGCACGAAGGCCGCTCCGGCCTGCGGGTTCTGGTGGTGGAAGACAATGCCGTCAACCAGAACTTGGCTCGGCGTCTGCTCGAAAAGCGAGGTCATAGCGTCGTCGTAGCTTGCGATGGCGAAGAGGCCCTTGCCGCTTTGAAGGACCAACCCTTCGACGTGGTGTTGACCGACGTGCAGATGCCGCGGATGGACGGGATCCAGATGACGGCTGAGATTCGTGCCCGCGAACGGCAGAGCGGCGGGCACATCCCGATTGTCGGCATGAGCGCGCACGCGATGAAAGGCGACCGCGAACGCTTCCTGGAAGCAGGCATGGACGGTTATGTCGCCAAGCCGGTCCGGCCCAAGGATCTCTTCAAGGCGGTGGAAGGCTGGGCGGCGCCAACCCCCACCCTGGAATCGAGCGCTCCCGCGGCACGGTCGGCTGCGGAAGCTATGGACCGGGACGCCGCCCGGGAGAGGCTCGGCGGGGATTCCGAGCTTCTGGTGGAATTGGCAGGACTGTTTCTCGATGAGTGCCCTCGACTGTTGTCGGAGATCCGCTGCGCGGTGGCGCGACGGGACGGCAAAGCGCTGGAGCGGGCGGCCGACTCCCTGAAGGGATCGGTGGCCAATTTTGCCGCGGCGACCGCCATGGAGGCGGCCGCGTCCCTCGCCCAGATGGGCCGTCAAAACCACTTGGAGCCCGCTCCGGAAGCCTGTGCCGCATTGGAGGCGGAGATCGAAGGGTTGAAGGAAGCCCTGGCCAACATCATGGTGGAAGCGGACCAATTGCCATCGGTCCCGTCGGCGTCAACCGAAGTAGTAGGCTCCAAATGAATCGCACTGCCTGCAAAAAAACCCGAAGATCGCCGCGGTGGGTCCGGTCCGCAAGGCGGGATGGCCCCAAAAAAGTTCTCAGCCCCCGGGCCGCGAATGACGATACCCCTATGTTGAGGGAGAGCTCAGAGTGAGAGTTCTGCTGGCAGAAGATGATCCCGTTTCCCGGCGCGCCTTGGAGGCCTTTCTGCGACGGTGGGACTACGACGTGATAGTAGCCCACAACGGCCTCGAAGCCTGGAACGCCTTGCAGGAAGAATCCGCGCCCAAGCTTGCTATCTTGGACTGGATGATGCCTGGCATGGATGGCGTCCAGGTTTGCCGCGAAGTCCGCAGCCGCCGGCCCGAGCCCTACATCTATATCCTGCTGCTCACCGCCAAGGATCGCAAGCAGGACGTGGTGGAAGGCATCGAAGCGGGCGCCGACGACTACCTCACCAAGCCTTTTAACTCTCAAGAACTCAAAGCCCGGCTCCGCACCGGGCAACGGATCATCGAGTTGCAGGAGGAGTTGATCCGCACCCGCGAGGAACTCCGCGTCCGGGCGGCACGGGATGCCTTGACCGGCCTCTGGAACCACGCCGCTATCCTCGATATTCTGCGCCGCGAGCTCGACCGCTCCCGCCGCGAACGCGCCCCGCTGGGCGTCATCATGGCCGATATCGATCACTTCAAGCGCGTCAACGATACCCGCGGCCACATGACCGGCGACCAGGTGCTGCGCCAGGTCGCAGAGAGCCTGCAAGCTACGGTCCGTGCCTACGACTCCATCGGCCGCTACGGCGGAGAAGAATTCCTGGTGGTGACGCCGGGTTCCAACGCCGCGAGCACCTTGCAACTGGCGGAGAGACTCCGCGCCGCCGTCCGCGAAGCGACCGCCACCACCGGAGGCGCAGCGGGCCCGGTCACGCTGAGCGTCGGCTTTACTTCCACCGGAGAACTGTGCGAGAGCGACTGGGACGTCCTCCTTCGCGCCGCCGACGGAGCCCTCTACCAAGCCAAGAGGGCGGGTCGCGACCGCGTCGAAATGGCCGTGGCCCCGGAACTGTTATCTCGTCCGCAGATCGCGATATTGTAGTCACCGCCCCACCCCATTAAATCCACCTTTCACGCAGCCGGCCTGGATGCGATACGCAGGACTGATGAGCCGCTATCAGGATATGGCCGACGAGGATTGGAGCCTACCGATTGTGCCAGCTTCCTGATCATGGAGGCTGAGGGCATTGAAGCTGCCTTGACCCACGATCGGCATTTCGTCCAGGCTGGTTTCCGAGCTTTATTGCGCCGACCACCTCTGAAGCCCCGGCTTGACTGGTAGTCGCGGTTCGCTGGAGAATCCCCATCAAGGAACCGCATACGTAAAGAACACGTCTGCGCCACGCTTGCTACGGATTCCCAGTTAACTCGCAGACACCAAAAAGCCGACCCTCTTGCCTCCCGCGTCAGGTTAGCCGCCCGCCGCCTAAGCGGCACTCAGGATGCGCCGGACGCGGTCAGCATTCTCCTTCACCTCGTCTTTATAGCGTGGATACATGCCAACCACCACGCAGTCTTTGGGCTTGATACTCGCGAAGGCTGTTTTGAACGCTTCATCGATAGTATGGGGCGAGTCCGTGAGACGACCAGCCGCCAGTATCTTAAATAGGAAGCACGTCTTCTGAGTCTGCCGGGCGACGGCGTAGGCTCGCGGAGGATCGCTTTCCAGGTAAACTTCCCGGGCCGGTACCGGCACGACGCCGAGTAGCTTCTTGAGTTCCTCCGGTGTTCGAGTGCGGTTGTAGGCACAGAGAAGGTAGAAGTCCACGTCCCATCCGAGTTCTTCTACGTACTCCACCACTTCCGGCTTGTGGGTTCCGACCCCTACCAGCACTCCCGTCTGACGCAGTCTCTTCGCGTACTCCCTCACTTGGTCCATTTTTCCGTCGCGGAAAAGAATNTCCACCGCTTCCCCATGGTGGTACATCGCCATGGGCTTGAGCCGGCTGACAATGTCTTCCACCGGGGATTTCCCGAGATGAACCGCAACCAACTGCATCTTTCCTCCGGCGGCACGGTAGCCTTCCAAGTCCGACAGGGTGCGGCCGCCTTCGACATGGGCGTACTGATAGGTATTGAGGCCGTTCCGTTCGCAGTTGAGGAGAGTCTGGCACACGCGTTCGGGAGTGTTCCACTCGCGCATCACTTGGTCAAGGACGCCGTCGAAGTGAGAATATCCGTAAAACTGGTTACAGCCGACGACTAAGCGGCTGATCTCGTAATTCCCAAAGTGGACCGTCGGAAGGGGTGCCGTAACCGGTTCCTGGGCCCTGGCAAGCGGCCTGGCCACCAGCGCTGCCGCCAACCCGGCGGAGGACTTGAGAAAATCTCGTCGGCTGCTCACGTGGTTCGTACCTCGCTTTCCTCATCTGGTAGGGCCGAACAGCGTTCGGCCCCCGGGCCAACGGCGTTCGGCCCGGAGCGAGCACATCATACGATGCCGTGAAACTTGTCGTCAGTGACGGTGATCACGTTGATCACCAAGGGATCGCGCTCCACACTCGTGATTTGCGCGCCGGTTTGCTGGGGATTGCCCGCCCCGATGACGCGGCGCGGCGCTTGCCTCATGGATCCTTGCTGCGTTTGGCTTTCATGAAGGCTCGGCTTTCGGGTTATTCTGGTACGGATCGCGACAGTCTTGGTCCGCAAGGCCTCAGCCTGATACTGGTGTACACCACCAGTGCCGCCGAGGATCTTAGGCCGATTTGGGAAGCCATGGGTTAAACTCGTCGCGAACATACCTTTGGTGAAGGGGTGCCCCATGAAGTTGCGAGTGATCTTGCTAGTCTTGTTGGCCTGCATGGGCACGCCAACGATTTTTGCTCAAAGTTCGCCCTCGCCGGCGCTCCTGGCGTTGGCAAAAAGGGACAAAACGCTTGCTATCGTCGATCCGGCGACGCTGAAAGTGGTGGCCAAGATCCCGGCGGGAAATGACCCTCACGAGGTGATTGCGTCAGCCGACGGAAAGTCCGCCTATATTTCCAATTATGGCGGGGGCGCGTACAACACGATTTCGGTGGCTGACCTGGTGGCGCAGAAAGCATTGCCGCCCGTCGACCTGGGCGCGCTCCGCGGGCCGCATGGGCTCGCCTTTGCCGGCGGGAAGGTATACTTCACCGCCGAGGTGAACAAGGTTTTTGGCCGTTACGATCCCGCGACGCGTCAGATTGATTGGGTGCTCGGTACCGGCCAGAATCGGACCCACATGATCGTGGTCNCGGCGGATCTCAACCACATCTACACTTCGAACGTCAATTCCGGCACGATCAGCATCATTGAAAAGATCAACGGGCCGGCTGGAGGCTTTCCCGGCCCACCCCCGCCCGGCGGTCCGGGCGCTCCCGGTGTTCCCAATGGGCCGGGGCAAACCGGCAATCCGCCACCTGGCCCTGGGGGGCTTGGCGGCGCTGGGCCGGGCGGTCCGCCCAGGCCGGATTGGAATGAGACGGTGCTGGAGACGGGCCGAGGCACCGAGGGCTTTGACGTTTCTCCGGACGGCAAGGAACTATGGTCGGCAGCCGCGCAGGGCGGCACCATCTCCATAATCGACTTGGCTGCCAAGAAAGTGGCTCAGACATTGCAGGCGAACGTCGGCGGGGCAAACCGGATGAAGTTTACGCCGGACGGAAGGTACGTGTTCGTCTCCCTCTTGTTTGGGGGCGGCGCGAACCTGGTGGTCCTCGACGCCGCCACTCGTAAAGAAATCAAACGGATGAACCTGGGACACGGCGCCGCGGGCATCCTGATGCAGCCGGACGGTTCGCGCGCCTACGTCGCGTGCAGCCCGGACAACTACGTGGTGGTGATCGACCTGAAGACGCTCGAAGAGATCGGCCGCATCATCGTCGGCCTCGAACCGGACGGTCTTGCCTGGGCGGGGAATTGACGATTGCAGATTGACGATTGACGATTGAAAGAGACGCAAGCCGTTTCAGTTTTCCGATTTTTTCCGATCGTGAATCGAAGACCATCATTCGGGCCGTTGTGACGATTATCACAGACATGGTGACGGTCCTTCCCTTAAGCTGTGCTTTTGTTGGGCGGCCTCGTACGACGCGTAAGTTGTTGGGCACGGGCTTGACGTACTTAGTACCCGAGAGCTGTAGGCGATAACCAGGCACGCTGCGGGTCAGTTAGCCAAAGAGCAATTGACTCGGACCTTTAGAGGGCGCAGAATCTAGCTAGTGGCCGAATCGAGCGTTGCGGGTGTGGCCGACGAAGTTGGGGGTGAAAGCTTGAGCAAACAAGTGAAATTCGGAATCGGCATCGCCATCATTCTTTCCGTGGTGGGCTGGGAAGCAGTCTCCGGTTTCCAGGAGAGCAAGACCTACTACGTCACCGTGAGCGAACTCGTCAGCGGAAAGGTGTCACATCAGCACATTCGCGTGGGCGGGATTGTCGAGCAAGGGTCGATCGAGCGACGCGGCGGGACCGTAACCTTCCGCCTCGCCCAGGATAAGGACGTGGTCGCCGTCAACTACGTGGGAAGCGACACCCTGCCGGACACTTTCCGGGATGGCGCCCAAGCCATCGTCGAAGGCACCTACAAATCCGGCGGACAATTCCAGGCCGAGCACATTCAGGCCAAGTGCGCTTCCAAGTACGAGGCCGCACCCGGCCAAGGCGCTACCCAGAAGTCGTCGATGTGAGAAGAGCAGTCAAAAGTTGAGAGTCGAGAGTTGAAAGTTTAGGAAGAAGTCGAGAGTCACCACCGATCGAATGGGCCGCATTCCAGGTATAGATTTGAGAGAGGCAAAAAAACCGGCCGTCAAAAGTCAAGACTTGCCGTCTTTACTTTCGACTGTCGACTGTTGACTTTCGACTGTTCTCCGACTTTCGACTCGGTTAGAGGAAAACATGAACCAAGTCGGCAGCGTTGCACTCATCGGCGCGTTGGAGTTTGCCATCTTCGGCACCATCGCTGGCGCCGTGGCCGGGAAGATGCGGAGCATGCGCGTGCTCAAAAGCGCCGAGCGCGCCGCTCTCGCTTTTTGGGTCATGACCGCGGTGGCGGTGGCGTCGCTCGAATACATGATCTTCACCGACGACTTCCACAACGCCTACGTCGCGGCGCACTCCAACCGCGATCTGTGGGGCCTGTACAAGGTGTCGGTGCTCTGGTCGGGCCAGGAAGGATCGCTGCTCTTCTGGACGTTTCTGCTGGCGGGCTACGGTGGTTTTGCGGTGCTGCTGAACGGCAAGAAGAACCGCCAACTGATGCCGTGGGTGGTCTCCATCACCATGGCCGTGGGCGTCTTCTTCTCTTCGCTGGTTTTCTTCATCGCCAACCCGTTCGGTGAGCTTTCCATGGTGGCGGCCAACGGCGCCATCACTCCGTTCCGCGCCGCCGATGGAAACGGACTGAACCCCTTGCTTCAGTATCACTCCATGGTGATCCATCCGCCGATGCTTTACCTCGGTTATGTCGGCTTTGTGGTCCCGTTCGCTTTTGCCATGAGCGCGCTCATCACCAAGCAACTCGGTGACAACTGGATTCGCGCCACCCGCCGGTGGACGATGACGCCCTGGATGTTTCTGGGCGTCGGCATTCTGCTGGGCGGGCAGTGGGCTTACGCCGTGCTCGGATGGGGCGGCTACTGGGGCTGGGACCCGGTGGAGAACGCGTCGTTCCTTCCCTGGCTCGCCGGCACGGCCTTCCTGCACTCGGTGATGATCCAGGAGAAGCGCGGCATGCTGAAGGTCTGGAACGTGGTCCTGGTGATCACCACCTTCTTCCTTTGCATCTTCGGGACGTTTCTCACGCGCAGCGGCGTGGTCCAGTCGGTGCACGCCTTTGCCGAGTCGAACATTGGGCCGTATTTCGCCGTGTTTCTCGGCATCATCCTGATATTCTCGATCACGCTGCTCTTTCTTCGCCTCGATTACCTGAAGAGCGAGAACAAGCTGGACTCGGTGATCTCGCGCGAGAGCGGATTCCTGTTCAACAACTGGGTACTGCTGGCGATGGTGTTCGCCGTGCTCTGGGGGACCATCTTCCCGGTGATCTCAAAGGCGGTCGAGAATGTAACGGTGACCGTAGGCCCGCCGTTCTTCAACAAGGTGGCGGTCCCGATCGGCCTTATTCTCCTGTTCCTGACCGGCGCCGGCCCACTCCTCGCCTGGCGCAAGACTTCGTTCCAGAGCCTGAAACGCAACTTCACCATGCCGCTGGCGGTGGCCGTGGCCGTTGGAGCAGCCTTGTTCTTCTTCGGCATGCGCGATCTCTATGCCTGGATGACGCTCTTCCTCTGCGCCTTCACTGCTACTTGCATCGTCACCGAGTTCTACAAGGGAGCACGCACCCGCGCCCGCATGAAGGGTGAGAATCCGTTTCTCGCCGTTTACAACCTGACGATGATGAACACGCGCCGATACGGCGGGTACGTGATCCATCTCGCCATGGTGTTTCTCTTTATCGGCTTTGCCGGCCTGGCTTTTAAGTCGGAGACCAAGGCGCTGGTGAACGAAGGCGACGTGATCCACCTCAAGGACTACATGCTCCGAGCTGAGAGCCTTACCGGAGGCGACGATCCCAACTACACCTACGTGCGAGCCGTTTTCTCCATCACCAAGAACGGCCACTCGATCGGCAGTGTTCATCCGGAACGCCGGCTCTACAAAGCCAGCCAGCAGCCGACGAGCCACGTCGCCATCAAGCCCTCCCTGGCTGAGGACCTCTACGTGGTGCTGGACGGAGTGGATCCCGATAGCAACAAGGCGATCATCGAGGTTTTCGTGAACCCGCTGGTAGACTGGGTGTGGATCGGAATGACCGTGCTTCTGTTCGGCAGCCTTCTGGCCATGGTGCCAAGCCGGGTGGAAAAAGAAATGGCCGAGATCCGTAAGACGAAAGAGGAGCTGGTTGAGGAAAAGCGTGTTTACTAGAGGTCAGTCCGGAAACCCCGACTGTGATTGGCAAGAGCGGATTTCGGGGTTTGAGATTCGGGGTTCGCAGAGGAAGAGGGCGAACCTGCTTCGTTTTCTGCGAATCCCGAACCCCGAATCCCGAACCCCTGTTGTACTCTTCGCCGTGATCGCGCTGCTCGCTTCGAGCGCGTTGGGCGCGGCGCCGAAGCCTACGTTAAAGTCGGTGGGTCAGAAGGTATACTGCACGTGCGGCTGCGTCACCACTCTCGAACACTGCCCGCACCCTCCCGCCGAGTGCTCCCGGCGCGCGGAGATGGAAGCGCTGGTGCTGAAGGATATCGACGCGGGCAAGGACGAGCAGGCTATCCTGCAGGACTTCGTGGACCGCTACGGCGTGCCGGTGCTAGCCGCGCCGCCCGCCAAGGGATTCGACCTCACCGCCTGGATCCTGCCCGGAGTGGGACTGATCGTCGGGCTGGTGGTGGTCATCGTCATCGTCCGCCGCATGAGGAGGCCCTCGGCCGAGACTGCGGAAACGCCCGCGTCTTCGATTGATCCGAAGGTGCTTGCGGCGGTGGAAGAGGAAATGAAGACGGCGGGACTTGGTACCGGGAAATAGGGCCGACATCCGAGTCACGGACCGACGAACGAAGCCAATCGAAGCCAATCGAGTTAAGAGGCCTATTATCAATGAGATATGCCAATGGCGAGAGAAACGAAGCCGCGCCAGTTATCAATCGTATTGTCAGTAACTTGCGGCGATTTTGCCCACGTTTTTCGAGAAATAAGGGAGAAAGAAGATTCTCTCGATTGCCGATTGCGAGTAACTTTTTTGTTTTCATCAGAGGCGGTCCGCCGAAGCGCAGGAATGTCTATCGCGAAATTGAATTGCCCGTAGCCGAGAAGAAAGGAGCCACCGCTCGCACATGTTACTGATCATCATTCTACTCATCACCGCCGGGCTGGCTGTTTTCGTGGTCAGCCCGCTGCTCGCGGCAGAGGGATCGGCTATCGTTCCCATCGATGTCACGCCGCGGGCAGATCTGAAGCGCCGCCGGCTGGTGCTTTACGAAAACATTCAGGACCTGGAGTTCGAGTTCAAAGCCGGCAAGATCGCGCCGGAGGATTACGAACGCCTCCGCACCGGCTACACCGGAGAAGCGGCACAATTGATGCTCGCTTCCCAGGAACTGGAGAGTATGACGGCCGACGAAGTATTTATCGAGCGCGAGGTTGCCGCGCGGCGCGCCCGTCGCCAGGTGCAGCCGGCGGTAGAAGAGTACGTCTGCGCCAAATGCGGGTTTGAAAACCCGCTGCCGGTGAAGTTCTGCGGCGAGTGCGGAGCGCCGGTGGCGCCCCGGAAACGGCCGGCAAAGGGCAAATGACGCGTGGCGGCGTGTGAGAGGTGCCGTTGGCTAGAAGAAACAGGAAGGAGTTCCAAATTCTCGCTGAGTTACGGGTTCACGAGGCGGGCTTGCTTCTCAAGAACGGTGCCGAGCAAGGTGCCTATTATCTCGGAGGGTTCGCGGTCGAATGCGCACTGAAGGCTTGCATTGCAAAGCAGACGGAACAACATGAGTTTCCACCGGACCGCAAGTATACAGACAAGGCCTATTCCCACGACCTTAAGGAACTCTTGAAGCTGGCCGGACTCGGTGACAGACTGGTTGCTGACATGGTAGGGAAGCCTGGACTTGGAGCAAGTTGGAATGTGGTGAAGGATTGGAGCGTAGAGAGTAGGTACGAGACTTCGGGATTGAAGGCGATGGAGATGTACAACGCAGTGACGAGCCCAGACGGAGTATTACGATGGTTAANACTGCATTGGTGAGAAGCGACCGCGAGGTCGGGGGGCTGGTGCTTGAGGCGCTGAGTCGGGCAAGAATACCGGTTACCTTGTGTGACTGGAAATATTTTCCGGAGTCCGATGAGTGGCAGCTCATCATTGCCACGCCGTGGTACGACAGTAAAGGGCCGTTGGAAGCAATCTCTCTTATGATCAAGGCCTTCCAGGTTGCAGGGATTTACCAGGATGTACCGTTGTTGAGACTGCTGATAAGGAGTCCTAAAGACGATCTTGTGAAGGAACTCGAAAAGAACGCTAAAGACCGGAGAGAGGGAGCTATTCATGTAGTCGAGCACCCGGGATCGAATCACCACAAACAGTATTCTCTAATATTCGCGCCCTTTACTGGACCGGGGGGAGCTGTACCAGCGAAGCGCTTCTCAAAGATCGAAGATCTCCGCCAGTTTCTCGGCAAGCGGTTGCACATCCGGCCCAGTTCTGTTCAGGACGCCTTGGCGGAACTTGCGTCGAGAGGAAATGCCTCGATATTTGACGTCCGTCTCACACCACAGGAAGCGAGGGACCTGGGCTTGGCGTGAAATTGGACCATTGCCTTTTGCCCTTTTGGTTTTCTGATGAAGGCTAAGTTTCAAAGCCAAGGATCCCATTTACTAAGTGCGCTTCTGTCTCTCGCCGCAGCCGCGCTCGCTCCTGCGGCTCTGAGCGCTGCCGTGACCGTCCACGGCAAGGTGATCGACGGCACCACCAATCGTCCCGTCGCCAACCAGACCGTCCTGCTGCTGACGCCGCGTGAGGGCATGCAGGCGGTGGCTAAAGCCTCCACCGACGCCCAAGGCGTGTATGCCATCAAGTCTGACGAGGCCGCGGCCGGCTTTTATCTGGTCGAAGTGAATTACCAGGAGGCCAAATACCACGCTCCCGTCAAGCCCAGCCCAGATGGTACCGCGAGCGCGGACGTGACCGTTTACGACGCGACTTCCTCCCCCGCGGCGTTGCGCATCAAGTTGCTGCGCATGATGTGCCGTGCCGAGGGCGCCAAGGCCAATGTGCGGAAGGAATACACCATCGTAAACTCTTCCAATCCGCCGCGCGCCTACGTGAGTCCCAACGGGGCGTTTCATTTCCACGTGCCGCAGGGCGCAGGACAGCCGAAGGCGGCGGTGACGGGCCTTATGGGTATGCAGTTGCCGGAGGCGCCCGAGAACGGCAAGCAACCCGGGGATTTTCTGATCCGCATTCCGATCAAGCCCGGCGAAAACGTGATTACCGTGGATTATGAAGCTGACTACCGGTCGATGCAACTCGACCTGGGCGACAAAATGCCGTTTCCCGTCGCAGCGGCTGAACTCTACGTGACGCCCTCCAGCCTGGCCGTCGACTCGAGCGCGCTCAAGCCCGCCGGCGTCGACCAGCAAGACAGCATCGAAAAGTTCGACGCGCAGAACCTTGCCGTCGGGGCCGTGCTCGATGCCCGGCTCTCCGGTGAGGCCATCTCCACGCCGCGCGCCCCAGGTAGCGAGCCGAGTGGCGAGCAGGGCGAAGGCAACATCAAGGCGCTTCCCAACTCGGTGACCAAGGTGGGTTGGCCGCTCCTTGCGTGCTTCCTGCTGATCACGTTGTGGGCGCTCGGCGTGCGCGTTACCAAGGATTGGCCGGCTTGGAAAGACCGCACCGGAGACAGTCCCACCCAGAAGCAGCGTACCGCCAAGGTCGACAAGCTGATCGATTCGCTGGTCGACCTCGATGAGCTTTTCGAAGCGGGAAAGATCCTGGAAAAGGAATACTGGAGGGAGCGGCTGGAGCTCAAAGCCAGGATCGTCGCGCAGCTCAAGAAAGGTCCGCCAGCTACCCCCGAAACCTATGCCACCCGAAGCTCCTCAGGCCCGGCGCGTACTTGAGCTCCAGGACGTCTCGAAGTATTTTGGCGACCTCGCCGCGTTGCGTGCGGTCTCGCTGCGTATCGAGCCCGGCGAGTCCGTTCTGCTCTATGGTCCGAACGGCGCCGGCAAGACGACCTTGCTGCGCACGCTCGCTGGCCTCTCGCGCCCCAGTGAAGGCCGGGCGCTCTTCAACGGCCGCGACTTGCGCCAGGACTCGGCGGAGTTGAAGAGCAAACTGGGCTTCGTCTCCCACGCCAGCTTTCTCTACGGAGAGCTCACCGCTCGCGAAAATCTGAAGTTTATCGGCACCCTTTGCGGGCTGCGCGACCTCGACAAAAGCATTGACACCGCGCTCGAACTCTTCGATCTGCGCCCGCGCGCGGATGAGCCGGTACGCGGGCTATCGCGCGGCCTCTTGCAGCGCGCAACCTTGGCGCGAGCTTTCCTGAACGATCCCGACTTCCTCTTCCTCGATGAGCCCTTCACCGGCCTCGATGCCAACTCGACACGTAAGCTGGAACTTCTGTTGGCGGGGTTGCCGGGACGAGGCAAGACGCTGGTCTTTTCCACCCACAGCTTCGAGCAAGGTGCGCCGCTGGCGCGGCGCCTGCTGGCGATGGAAGCCGGCCGGCTGCGCTACGATGGACCGGTCGGCATGGCGCCGATGGAATCGTTGCGGGCGGCGGAGAGCAGGAAGCAGTAGGCAGTAGGCAGTAAGCAGTAAGCAGTAAGCAGAAAGCAGTAGGGGAGAAAGCAGTAGGCGGCCGTCGGGAAGCCGCGGAGCGGCGAAAGAGTTTAGCCCAGGGCGCAGGCCCTGGGGTAGGTGGCCGCCGCCATTTCCGTCTCTTTCGGTCGTCGTCCGATCGGGACTCACCGCGAAGGCGGAAGCGCGATTCGAAACGAGGGTGGATGGCGTAATGGGCCCACAAGAGGAACAGCTATGAGCGTCGCACCAAGTCTATCACTGCCGACGAGCTGCTTTACATGCCTGAGGATGGGTTCTGCTACGAACTCATCAACGGAGAGTTGATCAAAATGGCCCCACCCGGCAGCGAACACGGACTCGTCACCACCACTGTCAACGTTTTGCTGGCGCAACACGTAAAGGCGAGGCGACTCGGTGTCGTTTTCGGTGGTCACACCGGCTTCCAACTGACCTGGAATCCCGACACCGTGATTGGTCCGGATGTTGCTTTTGTGCGCAAAAGCCGCATTCCGCCGGAGGGGGTGCCGAGAGGGTATTGGCTCGGTCCTCCCGACCTCGCGATCGAGATCATTTCTCCCGGTGACACTCTGAAAGAAGCAAAAGAGAAGGCGGAGAAGTGGCTGGCTGCCGGCGCTCTCATGGTCTGGACCCTGATCCCACGCAAGCGAAGTGTCATGGTACACCGGCCGGGGCTTGCCCCCGTCACGTTGACTGAAGACGAAATCTCGAAGGGCGAGGGTGTGGTACCGGGCTTCCGATGCCGCGTCGCGGACCTTTTCGCCTGAGGAAAAGTCAATCCACAGATTGCGCAGATTTCACAGATGTAAAGGAAGACAGATTGATGAGCTAATGCATGCGGGCCGGCTCTTATAATCGGGGTAATCTGCGTACTCTGCGGATTGATTTTTCTCTCGCTGGACAACTGAGGGATGCAAAGCCTGCGGGTCATCTGGGCAATCTTCGCCAAGGATTTGCGCGTCGAGTGGCGGCATCGCGAGACGCTCTCGGCCATGTGCGTCTTTGGCTTGCTGGTGGTGTTCCTGTTCAGCTTCGCTTACGAGCCAGGCCGCGAAGAGAGCCTGCGACTGCTCCCTGGCCTGCTCTGGATCGCGTTTGCCTTTGCCGGTATCCTCGGTTTTAACCGCTCCTTCGCGGCCGAGCGCGAGAACCAGTGTCTGGAAGGCATGGGACTGACTCCGGCCGATCCCGGCGCTATCTACATTGGCAAGATGCTCGCCAACTTGTTCTTCCTGGGCATCGCCGACATGGTCGTGATTTTCGCCGTGGTCCTCTTTTATAACTTTTCTTTTATTCCGACTCTCAAGTGGTTCACGCTGATCGTGGTTCTGGGCACCATCAGCTACGTGGCCGTGGGAACCATTTTCGGCGCTGTGGCATCGAACACGCGCATGCGCGAAGTGATGCTGCCCGTGCTCCAGTTCCCGGTGGTGCTCCCGGTGTTCATCGGCGCCATCGAGTCCACCACGGCGGTCTTGCGCGGCGAAAGCCCAGCGGCTTTTGCAAGCTGGCTGAAGCTGTTGGCAGGGTTCAGCATCATCTTTCTGGTGTTATGCTATCTGTTGTTTGAGTATGTGATTGAGGAATGACGACTGCTGTCCGTGGTCCGTTGGGAAGCACCGGGGGGCGTGGATTCCTCTGATCGCTGATCACTGGCGGCTAACTGCTCGCTCCTGCAACGGACCGCGGACTAAGGACTAAGGACGCAATGAAAACCAAAGCTTCTGCCGCCATCCATCTGGGCGTGACCTTGATATGGATCCTGGTGGCGCTTTACATGATCTTCCTCTACGCGCCCAACGAGGTCAATCAGGGCCAGGTGTATCGCATCATGTATATCCACGTGCCGTCCGCTTGGACCGCGATGCTGGCCTATTTCCTGGTGTTCCTGGGCAGCCTGCGTTATCTCTGGACCCGGTCGCCCGCCGCCGACGAGTTCGCGCACGCCTCGGCCGAGGTGGGATTCATCTTCTGCACGTGCGTCATCGTCACCGGCCCGTTGTGGGCGAAGCCGATCTGGGGGATCTGGTGGGCCTGGGGAGACTGGCGGCTCTTGCTGACCTTCATCCTCTGGTTGCTCTATGTGTCGTACCTGATGCTGCGGAGCTACGTCAGCCCCAACCGCTCGGCACTGCTGGCTGCCGTGGTTGGGATCATTGGGTTCGTCGATGTCCCCATCGATTACATGGCCATTCGTTGGTGGCGCACCCAGCACCCGCAGCCGGTGATCATGGGAGGCCCGGACTCCGGCCTCCCGCCCCACATGCTCTACACTCTGCTGGTAAGTTGGGGAGCCTTTTTGTGTGTTTTCACATTTCTGCTGCGGGAGCGAATCTGGCTGGCCCAGACGCGACGGGAGATCAGCTTGCTTCGCCGGGATCTAGTGACGCGTGAGGCGTAGATATTTCGGAGTGCGGCAGCCCTTCGATAGAGAACAGGGAATAGGAAGACAAGCAATTTGTTCGCTGTTCCCTATTCCCTGTTCCCTGTTCCCTATCGAAGGGCTGCCGCACTCCAAAGAACGGAGTCTGACGTGCCCGATAATCTCGGTTACTTGATGGCGGCTTACGGCCTGATGTGGGTGATTTTCCTTCTCTATGCCTGGAGCATTGCCAGCCGCCAGGGTCAATTGAAGAAGGACCTGGACGACTTGAAGTCAAGGCTGGGGCGAAAGTCCAGTGCGGACTGAGGGAAGAACCTTGGCGCTGCGACCGAAAGCCCGAAGTACAGCCGGACTCTTACCCGCTTCGCCTTTTCAACCTTCGACTGTCAACGATGGACTTTCTTTCGCCATTGACGCGTGGTGCTCCGACAAGGATAATCATCGACGGCGTTGGAGTCGCCATGCTAACATAGGTTGGCTGGAGCACCCCTTCGCCAACGAAAGGAATATCAGACTTCGGGCCCTGTGCGACGGATGCTCGTGAACCCCGCCAGGTCCGGAAGGAAGCAACGGTAGCGAGCCTCTCCGTGTGCCCCAGGTCACCCGAAGTCTGACCCATTCTGATTTTGGATTTTAGATTTTGGATTTTGGATTAAGACGTCAGTAGTCCGTTGTCCGTAGTCCGTTGCAAAAGGTGCTGACCGTAATCGCAATGGACAACTGACTACGGACATCGACGTCTTGCTCTTCAATCCAAAATCCAAAATCCAAAATCCAAAATCGCCATGTCCTACCAGGTTATTGCCCGCAAGTACCGGCCCCAGACATTCGATGAGGTGGTGGGCCAACCGCTAGTCACCGATACGCTGAAGAACGCCATTCTGCAGCAGCGCGTGGCGCACGGCTACATTTTTTCGGGCGCGCGCGGCGTGGGTAAGACCACCACGGCACGGATCCTCGCCAAGGCGTTGAACTGCGCCCAGGGGCCGACCGTCAAGCCGGACGGCACCTGCGACTCCTGCCGCGAGATCGCCGCCGGAAACTCGGTGGACGTGCTCGAGATTGACGCCGCTTCCAACCGCGGCATCGATGAAATCCGCGAGCTGCGGGAAACCGTCCGTTACCTTCCGTCGCGCGACCGCTACAAGGTCTTCATCATCGACGAAGTGCACATGCTCACCACGGAGGCCTTCAACGCGCTGCTCAAAACGCTGGAAGAGCCTCCGCCGCGATCGCTTTTCATCCTGGCGACCACGGAGGCGCACAAACTGCCTCCCACCATCCAGTCGCGCTGCCAGCACTTTTCCTTTCGCCTCCTCGACTATTCGGAGATTCACTCGCAACTGGAGCGGATCGTGACGGCGGAGGGGGTCCGCGCAGACGAATCCGCCCTGGCGCCCATCGCTCAGGCGGCCGAGGGGAGCCTGCGCGACGCGCTTTCGCTCCTCGATCAGGTGATCGCGGCTTGTGGCGATACGCTCGATGAGAAGCGGGTGCGCCAATTGCTGGGCGTCGTCCCAACGCGCTTCATGCGCGAAGTAGTAGAGGCCGTGCATGCCGGAGAAGCACGGCGCGTTCTCGATCTGGTGGGCCAACTCACGGCGGAGGGCTACGAGTTGGGCCACTTCTCAGCTCAGTTGAGCGATACCATCCGCAACCTGATGGTGGCCCGCAGTTGCGGCGCCGAGAGCCCCCTGCTGCAGGTGCCGAAAGCCGAGCGCGCTATCCTCGCCGACCTGGCGAAGCTCTGGAGCGAAGAGGACCTGACGCGCTTCTTCCAGATCGTCCTGCGCCTGCAATCCGAAATGCGGTACTCGCTGCAGCCGCGCTTTCATCTCGAACTGGGACTGATGAAGCTGGTTCATGCCCGGCGGCTGGCGTCGCTGGAGAGTCTGCTCGGCGAACTTCAGGGCCCTCGCGGGGCGGAGAAACCGGGTGGCGCTCCGCCTTCGACATCAGGTCCGAAGCTCGATGCGCCTCGCGCTGTGCCCGCTCCGGCTGCGGCGACCCGTGCGGCGAGCGCTGCGCCCGACTACCCCGCTCGGCCCGCACGGCCTCCAGAGAAGCTAGCGAGTCCGAGTCCAGATCCGGCCGAGGTTCCACGACCTTCGGCATCGGTGACGCCGCTGGCGGCGAAGAGTGCCATGGCAGTGCCCGCCACCGACAGCGCCGGGGCCGCATCCAAGACAGCGGTGCCCGAAGGCGAGGATTCGCAGCTCGCAGCGGTGAAGTCGCTCCTCTTCAACCGCTCCCAAAAGATGGTGAGCAGTTGTCTCGACCAAGCCTCCGGTTGGCGGCTGGAGGATGGGGAAGTGCGGTTTCTGTTCCCCAGGGATCGATCGTCCATCGCCGATCTGTTGAAGAGCCGCGAGCGCATGGATCAGTTGCGCGAAGCCTGCTCGGAGGTATTGGGCCGGCCCGTCAGAATTTATGTTACACTCGACGATATCGGGGAGAGGGCTTCGAATGTGCGAGCCAGCGCTCAAGATCGTGCCGCCAGTGATCCGACGGTGGATAGCTTTCGCAAGCGCTTCGATTGCACCTTGGTGGACGTTAAAGACCTCAGCCAGGAGTAAGCAATGAAAAACCTGCAGCAGATGCAGCAAATGATCAAGCAGGTCCAGCAGATGCAGGAGCAACTCCAGAAGCAACTGGACGAACTGGAAGTGGAGGCGTCGGCGGGCGGGGGGATGGTGACGGTCAAGATGAACGGTCAGAAGCACCTGACCGGCGTCCGCATCGAGCCCGAGGTCTACGCTTCCAAGGACACGGAGATGCTCCAGGACCTGTTCCTGGCGGCGGTGAACGAAGCCGCCCGCAAGGTGGACGAACAACTGGCNAGCAAGGTAGGCAATATCACCAACATNCTCAACCTGCCCGGCCTCACTTAGAGAAGAGTGATTAGTGGCCAGTGAAGACGAGCATCGGAGGTTTTCACTAGCCACTCGCCACTAGATACTAGCCACTATTAGCAGTCATGCAGGATTATGCCGAGCCCCTGGCTCGCCTCATCGACGAACTGAAGCACCTCCCGGGCATCGGGCAGAAGTCCGCCCAGCGGCTGGCCTTCCACCTCCAGCGCGCGTCACGCGAGGATGCCGAACGGCTTGCCGCGGCCATCCTCGACGTTAAGGACAAGATCGGATTCTGCCGCATCTGCAACAACCTCACCGACGTCGACCCCTGCCAGTATTGCACCGACCCGACCCGCGATCCCTCCCTCATCTGCGTGGTGGAGAATCCCTACAACGCCATCTCCATCGAGAAGACGCGCGAGTTTCGCGGCCTCTACCACGTCCTCCACGGCGTCCTCTCGCCCTTGCATGGAATCGGACCCGAGCAGCTCAAGCTGAAGAGCCTGCTGGAACGGCTGAAAGACGGCAAGGTGCGCGAGATCATCGTCGCCACCAATCCCAACGTGGAAGGCGAAGCCACCGCTATCTACATGTCCAAGCTCATTAAGCCGCTGGGGGTGAAGGTGACGCGGATCGCCACCGGCGTGCCCGTGGGCTCCGAACTCGAATTCGCCGACGAAGTCACCATGATGAAGTCGATCGAGGGCCGGAGAGAATTATAGGCCAGATAATTCTCGAGCGAAGGACGCCGCGAGGGGCCGAAGCCTTGATCGAGTCTGATCAATTGCGATGCGAAAGGGTAAGGCCGGGCGGGGAAGCCCCGGCCTTCGAGATTGGAGCAAGACAGGCCGTGTTAGAGGCTGAGCTTGCGACGGAGGAAGCCCACAGCGCCCAAGAGCGCGGAAGCGGTCAAGGCTAGGGTGCCGGGCTCGGGAACGGTTGATGGAGCGGGGCCGTAGAGCGCGAACGACTGCGTTCCTGTCCCAACGAAGTTCAAGGTTCCGTTGGAAAAAAAATCTTCTGAAACGCCGCTGTTGCTCGCGTATCCCCATCCGAGCCCGCCCGCGGATGGCGCGCCATCCGTAAGCCAGAGCCAGTAGGTTCCGGCGGCGAGGGGGACGTTCACATCAAAAGTGTTCCAGTACACGTCGTTAATATACGGATAGCCAGGGCCACGGCCTGTTGCGGTCAGCGAGTTCGTCAAGCTGGCCGCTGTCCCCGAAGCGAGCACGTTAGAGAGCCCAGGGGTAGTGGTGATTGCCCATGAGACTGTGGCAGGCACGTACCCGGGATTTATCCAGCCCGAAAACCCAATTTCCCCAACGGTGCTGGCTGAGGGCAGGTTGAATGGGTCGGTTACGGCATACCCTAAAGAGATATTCAGCAACCCGTCCGGGCCCCACGTCAACTCGTCAGGTCCGGAATAGAACAACACTGTACCGGCGCGGCCGTTAGCAGAAAACAGCGTTACGCAAAGAGCGAAAAACAGGATTCGACGCATTCTCCTTCTCCTTCTCACCAAAGAATTGTTGAGCTATACCCAATCATGCCATCCGAGGATACCGAAAGCTCCCGCCCTCGCGATTGGACCTTAGTTTCGGCCGGCCACTCGTTTGTACCGCTGGACGATAAGAGGCCCCAGAGCACGGCGAGCTTAGGATAGCGTCGGGGGCGTGTCAAGTCCCTGCATGTTCAATATCCGGCCCCGCACTCCGCGCCGGCGTTGCGGGCAGTCGGCGAAAAGCACGTCCGCCCTGGGAGCTAAGGTGTGACTTGCGAAGGAGAAGTACAATAGCCGGTCTGAAGGCCCCTCAGAGCAAACTCAGGAACTCGTCAACCGTCAAGCCGGCGCTACGAATGAGAGCGCGAAGCGTTCCGACGGAGAGCTCTTTGTGTTGCGGAATCGATAGGTTGGTGCGAACGCCAGGTTTCACCATGACCAGATGACTGCCAACCTGGCCTATCGCCTGCCAGCCGAGTCGTTGGAAAGCCTTGGCAGCCTCTTTACCGGAAATGTTGGCGAGCTTGCCCATCGGCTAGACCGCTACCACAATAGGTTGACGACCTGCCTCCGGTTTGAGCGAGGAAATGGCCTTCTGATCCTCAGCCCAGAGCCAAGCGGTGATGGCTTCCTTGATGTTGTTTAGTGCTTCTTCTTCGTCTTTGCCCTGAGAGACACAGCCGGGCAACGCGGGGCACTCTGCAACTAACCAGCCGTCTTCAGCTTGCTCAAGCGTAACATGGAAAATCATACTCGCACACTCCATTTCGATATTGCCTCACATCCATAAGATTGGCAAGGACGCAGCTCGCTACTCTAGCTCTCAGCCGTTCAGCAAGCAGGCTAGTAGCAAAGCTCCGGCCTGTTATGTTAAGGAGAAGGTTTCATCAGCCGGCGGCATTATCTCCTTGACTCCCGTGATGGCGAGTAGTATTCGTTACTTGTCTGGGCCATCGTTAGAAGCTGACAGTTCACTGCCAACGGCTCTCGGGAGGCACTTATGTTCAGGCTCGACGCGGACAAGCCCGTTCACTTCTGCGATGGACTCTCGCGACGCGACTTCCTCCATGCCGGGTCGTTGGGCCTGCTCGGCCTCACCCTGCCGGATTTCTTCGGCCTCAAGGCCCTGGGCGCCGTCAAGCCCGATAAGGACGTCAATTGCATCCTGATGATGCTGGTGGGCGGTCCCAGCCAACTCGACACCTGGGACATGAAGCCCAACGCACCCGCCGAGATTCGCGGCCCTTACAAGCCCATCCCGACCAACGTCGACGGCATCCAGATTTGCGAAATCTTTCCCCGCATGGCCAGGAATGCGGACAAGTGGTCGCTGGTGCGGTCCGTCTATCATACCGCCGCCGCCGTCCACGATACCGGCCACCAGATGATGCAGACCGGCCGCCTTTTCCAGGGCGGCCTCGAATACCCCAACTTCGGCTGCGTGCTTACGAAGGTCAAGGGTCCCAAGGGCGACGTGCCGCCCAACGTCCTCATGCCCCATCCCATCGGCAATACGGGCGGCAACATGCCCCACGGCCAGACGGCCGGCTTCCTCGGCAAGTCGCTCGACCCCTTCGTGCTCAACTCCGACCCCTCCGCGCCCGATTTCCACGTGCCGGACATGCTGCCGCCGGACTACATCGCCGCCGTACGCGTGGACCGCCGCCGGAACTGGCGCAATGTGATCGACCAGTCGGTCTCCTATTTCGAGTCCAGCCAGGACGCCAAGCTGATGGACGCCACCTTCAACCAGGCCTATACGCTGATGACCTCGGTCAAGGCGCGCGAGGCCTTCGAACTCGGCCAGGAGCCCGAGGCCGTGCGCAAGAAGTACGGCCTCAACCGCTTCGGCCAAGGCTGCCTGCTGGCACGCCGCCTCATCGAGCGCGACGTGCGCTACGTCACCATCAACATGTTCGAGACGGTGTTCAACGAGATCACCTGGGATATTCACGGGTCGGCGCCCTTCAGCCCCATAAGCTGCTATCGTGACTTGGTGGGCCCGATGTTCGATAACGGCTTCACCTCGCTGATCGAGGATCTGCACGATCGCGGGCTGCTGGAAAACACCATGGTGCTGGGGATGGGCGAGTTCGGGCGAACACCCAAGGTGAACCCCGCTGGCGGGCGCGACCACTGGCCGCAGTGCTGGACGGTGGTCATGGCGGGAGGACCGATCAAAGGCGGGCGTGTGGTGGGATCGTCGGACGATATCGGCGCCGCCCCCAAGGATCACCCGGTGACGCCGGGGCACATCGCCGCCACGGTCTACCAAGGGCTGGGTATTCCGCTGGACCTTGACTTGCCGGGACCACAGTTAAGGCCGATTCCGGTAGTGGACCGCGGGATCGAGCCGATCAGGGAGTTGTTGTGAGGGCAGAAGGCGGAAGGCAGTAGGCAGAGGCAGTCGGCAGTCACGCAGTCGGCCATCGCCCGTGAAAAGAGCTGATGGCTGACGGCTGAGAGCTGAGAGCTTTTTGAAAAACGAAGCCACCGATTTGATTGAAAACAAAGGAAGCCGGTTGGGAGAAATCAGGAACGAAGCCAACGATGGGGGGCAGAAAGCAGTCCGCAAGGACCGAGCCGAACGTAGAGGCGGGCTTTAGCGCGGCATCTTCTTGACTTCAGGCCCGGGTCCGGTGAAGGGAGGCAGAAAAGATCTTCGCGGAACGGAACGAAGCGAAAAAAGCCGATAGCTGATGGCTGAAAGCTGAGAGCTTTTTGAAAAAACGAAGCCACCGATTTGATTGAAAACAAAGGAAGTCGATTGGACGGAATCAGGAACGAAGCCACGGTTTTGGCGGTTAGAAGGCAAGTCAGGGGAAGGCAAAAGCCGGCCCCGTCCCCAAAGCCTTCCGGGTTCCACGTTCAACCTTCAGGTGTTGATTTTTCTTGAAGGTGGGATGCGGCCGCACACTGCTTTCCGGGGATGCGAAGCCACGATGTTATTGAAAATAAGGAATGACGACGGGCGGCATGATCGCGAAAGCCACGATCTTGATGAAAACAAATGACCTTACACAAAGAATGGCCTAAACGCTGCGCTTCACATGCGAAAATTGCGAACGGAACCGTCGGTCCCTCGCCATTCTTGCCCTTTATTCTCTCTTTGCTTTTGTTGATCGGCGCTTCGCCAGCCTCACTGCTTGCTCAGACCGCCCAGCCCCAAGCGCCGGCCCCCCAGGCAGAGTCCAAAGCCGCCTCCCAAAACGACGCCGAGTACCACAAAACCGGGGCGAAATCCGTCGATTGGGAAGCCTCGAAGCCGGCCAAGCCCATGGAGCCAGTGGCGGCGCATTACGTTCCGGGACCGCTCAAGGAAATCAGGATCCTGCCGCCGTCGATCTCGGTCACCGGCCCGCGCTACAGCCAGCGCTTGGTAGTGGAGGGGACCTTCGCCGACGGCCACCAGGAGGACATCACCGATCAGGCTCGGATCATCTCGTCCGACCCCAAGATCGCCTTGGTTGACGCTGAGGCTTTCGTCCGCCCGCAGTCGGATGGCAAGGCAACGGTGACGGCTACGGTCAACGGCCACCGTGCCACGGCGCCGGTGGAGATCAGGCAATACTCAGCGCCGTTCGCCTGGAGTTTTCGCAACGACGTGCTGCCGGTGATGACCAAGATGGGCTGCAACTCCGGACCCTGCCACGGTGCTGCGGCGGGCAAGAACGGTTTCAAGCTGACGCTGCGCGGCTACGACCCGGAGACGGACTACTACACGCTCACCCACCAGGCGCTTTCGCGGCGCACCGACCGCCTGGAGCCTGCCAACAGCCTGATCCTGCTGAAGCCCACGATGACCATTTCCCACGGCGGCGGGCGCCGATTCCCGGTGGGCTCGCTCGAATACCAGGTGATGTCGGGATGGATCGCCGCCGGCATGCCGCCGCCGCAGGACTCCGACGCGCGCATCACCGATCTCCAGGTGCTTCCGCACGAAGCCTCGCTGCGTCCGGGAGCGAAGCAGCAGTTGCTGGTGACGGCCACCTTCAGCGACGGCCACACCGAGGACGTCACGCGCTGGGTGAAGTTTTCCAGCGGCGACGACGGCGTGGCCACGGTCAATGACAGCGCCGGCGCCAACAACCCCAATGGGCCCAATGGGCCGAATGGACCGAATGGGCTTGTCACAATGCACGGCTCGGGTGAGGCGCCGGTCACCGTGTGGTATCTCAGCCACGTCACCTTCGCGCGCCTGCGGATTCCCTTCCCCTACAAGATTGCGGAAACCGCCTTCGACCACGCGCCGCCCCACAACTACATCGACGACGCCGTGATCGCCCACCTTGAGGTGCTGCACGTTCCGCCTTCGCGTCCCGCCACCGACTCCGAATTCATCCGGCGCGCGTATCTCGATGCCGCGGGCATTCTTCCGCAGCCGCGCGAGGCGGAAGCGTTCCTTAAGGACACATCGCCTGCGAAGCGCGATCGCCTGATCGACGCGCTGATTTCGCGCCCCGAGTTCGTGGACTACTGGGCCTACAAGTGGTCTGACCTGCTGCTGGTCTCCAGTAATAAGCTTTCCCCGGAGGGCATGTGGACCTACTACAACTGGATTCGCGAGAGCGTGGCGGCCGACAAACCCTGGAACCAGTTCGTGCGGGAGATCATCACCGCCAACGGCAGCGCCCGGCAGAACGGCGCCGCCAACTATTGGGTGATCCACCGCGATCCCAAGGACATCTCCGAGAACATGACGCAGGCCTTTCTCGGCACCACTATCACCTGCGCGCATTGCCACAACCATCCGCTCGATAAGTGGACACAGAAGGACTATTACGGCATGGCCAACCTGTTCGCGCGCGTGCGGCTGAAGACCGGCGCGCCCGGCGGGTTCCGTCCCGGCGTTGGACCAATCTTCGACGATGTCGCGGTGCTCACCAGCCCCTCCGGCGAGTATCACGACGACCGCTTCGGCCGCCCGCTGCCGCCCAAGCCGCTCGATGCCAAGCCGCTCCCTTTTGGCGCACCGGATGACCCGCGCGACTACTTCGCGGAATGGCTCACCTCGCCGGAGAATCCTTACTTCGCCCGCGCCATCGTCAATCGCGTGTGGCGGAACTTCATGGGACGCGGCTTGGTGGAGTCGGTGGACGATATGCGCGCCACCAACCCGCCCACCAACGAGGAGTTGCTGAGCGCGCTGACCAAGGACTTCGTGGCTCACAACTTCGACGTGGACTACCTGATCAAAACCATCATGCGGTCCGCCACCTATCAAGCGTCGTCGGAGCCGAACCAGTACAACCAGGACGATGAGAAGTACTACTCGCACTATCTCATTCGGCGCCTGCCCGCCGAGGTACTGTTGGACGCGCTCTCCGAGGTCGCCCAATCGCCGGAAAAGTTCGACGGCTACCCGCTCGGAATGAGGGCTATGCAGTTGCCGGATACCGCGGTCCAGAACTACTTCCTCAGCGCCTTCGGCCGGCCGGCGCGCGAGCAGACGCGCGAAAGCGAGCGAACTTCGGACCCCAGCATCACCCAGGCGCTGCACGTCATCAATGGCGATACGCTGAACGAAAAACTGCGAGCGCCCGCCGGCACCGTGGACATGCTGCTGAGGCTTGGACTTTCAGACGAAGAAGTGGTCAACTACTTGTACCTTGCCGCTTTCAGCCGTTATCCTACGGCTTCCGAGCGCGCGGCGATCGTGAACGACCTCAAATCGGCGGAGGCCCAACCGGTGCCCGGCAGCACGGTCGATCCGCGCCGGGCTGCGCTCACGGATATGACGTGGGCGTTTTTGACGAGCAAGGAGTTTATGTTCAACCACTGAGAGGATTTTGGATTTTGGATTGAAGAGGAAGACCAACCAGGCGGGATTCTGATCAGGTTTTGGGTTTTCGACTCTGGATTCTGGGTACTTTGGATGAGCAGAAGCTCGGCGGGGGCGGTTCTTCAATCCAAAATCCAAAATCCAAAATCCAAAATGAAGAAGGGAGGGTCGAATGGCTGAGTTTCTGCTGCAAGTCGCGTACACGTCCGAAGCATGGGCAACTCTGGTGAAGAATCCGCAGGACCGGATTGGCGTCGTGTCCAAGGCGCTGGAGAAGTTGGGGGGACGCGTCGTAGGAGGTTGGCTCTGTTTCGGGGACTACGACACAGTCTTGATCAGCGAGATGCCGGATCATGTCAGCGCCGCAGCTTTTGCCATGGCGATTGCCGCCGGCGGCGCCTGCAAGTCCGTCAAGACGACGCCGCTTCTGTCCACCGAGGAAGGCATGGAAGCCATGAAGAAAGCCGGCACGACGGGGTACGTCCCGCCCAAGGCGGGCAGAAGCAAGAGATAGAGCGACTCCGCCCCCGCTGGTGGTAGGGGTATGGCTGCAAGTCAGACGTCATTGGTTGGCGACCGACGTCTTGTATAAATGGGGCTGGTAACGGGAGTTGATCCACGCGGCAATGGTGGCGAGTGGCCGACGTGGAACCGATCGCCATGGTGGTTTAGACGTGTCGGCTAGCCAAGTTTAGCGACACCACACGCCAGACCGTGAAGCCTTGGCGTGCCAGAGGCAATCATGTTTGTTCTCGTCCGTGCGGTCACTTACGCTGCGCTTTTTATCGGCCTCGTGCTCATCTACTTACCTGCCCGCCTCCTGTCTTGGTCGGGCATTGTCCGACCGGCGGCGATTGAAGTGCCGCAGGTTGCTGGGATGGTTATCGGAGCCGCTGGTGCGGCGGTCGCTCTGTGGTGCGTTTTCACCTTCGCATTTATCGGAAGAGGCACCCCGGCGCCCTTCGATCCGCCTCGCCGACTGGTGATTCAGGGTCCGTACCGCTTCGTGCGGAATCCCATGTACATTGGCGCGGGACTCGCCCTCGCCGGCGCCGCGCTCTTCTATCAGTCGTGGCCGCTTCTCGGCTATGCGGGCCTCTTCCTTCTCGCGACTCACCTCTTCGTGCTGGGGTACGAGGAGCCCACTCTAAGGCGAACCTTCGGGCAAGAGTACGAAGCATACTGCCGCCATGTCAGGCGATGGTGGCCGAGAGTATGAACGGACGCGGGGTTCGGGATTCGGGGCTCGGGATTCGCAAAGGAAGGCCGGGCGGCGGGGATTTGTTCTGCGAACCCCGAACACCGAATCCCGAACACCGCTTGCATCGTCACCGTATTTGTGAGATGCAGCACTAGAGTCGAAACGGGAGGAGGAAGGCTTGTGCAGAAGCATTAAGGTCCTGCGACAGCAAGGGCGACCGGCAGCACCCGAAGAACTCAATGCCGCCGCCCTGCAGTTTGTGCGAAAGATCAGCGGGTATCACCGCCCTTCTCAGGCCAACCAGGAGGCCTTCAACCTCGCGATCGCGGAGATTGCCGCGAGCAGTAAACGCCTGCTCGACTCGCTGACGACTCCGAGGCGCGCGGCCGATCGTGAAAGATCTCAAGTGGGCTGAGGCCCAACCGGTGCCCGGCAGGCACTGTTGGTCGCGCCGTGCCGCTGATACTCAGAGTTAGCAGACAGCCTTGCAAGCAGGCGGCGGCACGATTACAATATGGTTGTTTGATGATCGTTAAACTTGGCCCAGATCAGGCCGGGCTAGATATGCGCGGGCGTCTCGCCCGTTAATGCGTGGGCATCCTTATCGTATGCTCAGACAAGACTCCGCCACACGGCCAACCCCAAGGTCGGCCCTTCAAGAAGGGCGCTCGCCGAGCGCGGCTACAGAAGACGGCCAACTACTCTGACCGCTAGCGCCACCCAAGGAGCAAGTCCATGCCAGACCAACCGAACCAGGTGATGCTGAGCCTCGAAGCCGGGCCAGACGCGGACCCGGAGGATTTGGGCGAGCTCACCAGCCGCTTGAGGAGGGAACTCCTGGAACTGGAAGTTGACAGCGTGGAACGGGTGCGCGGAGGCTCCGCGCCGGCCGGCGCCAAGGGAGACCCTGTTACCCTCGCCTCGCTGATTGTAACGCTTGCGCCCGTGGTGGTGCCGGCCATGATCACCGCTCTGCAGTCCTGGCTCAATCGGCACGACCGCACGAGCGTGACTCTGGAGCGAAACGGCGCGAAAATCACCCTCACGGGCAACCCGTCGAAAGAGCAGCAACAGATCGTCAACGCCTGGATGAACCGCCAGGCTGAGGGGGCCACACCATGAATACCAAGAGTGCCCTGGTAATCGCCAATTCCCAGTACGAGCACGCGGGACTGCGCCAGCTTACGGCGCCCACTCACGACGCTCAGGCCCTGGCAGAGGTTTTGGGAGATCCGAAAATCGGCGGGTTTGACGTACAGACGATCGTCAACCAAAAATGCTCTGATGTGATGCACGAAATTGAGAAGTTCTTCAGCTCGCGCACCCGCGACGACCTGGTGGTGCTCTACTTCTCCGGCCACGGGTTGAAGGACGAGGACGGCAAGCTCTATCTGGCCACACTGAACACTGACCCGCAGTGGCTCAGGTCGACCGCCATCCCCGACCACTTCGTGAATGAGGTCATGACCGGGAGCGGCTCGAAACGACAGGTGTTGCTGCTCGATTGCTGTTACAGCGGGGCCTTCGCCAAGGCGTTGCTCGCGAAAGGCGAGGCGAACATGGTGCTGAAGGACCACTTCGAGGGGAGGGGCCGCGTGCTCCTGACGGCGTCGAACGCCGTTCAATACTCCTTCGAAGGGGGCAAGTTCGATTGCGTCGGCGAGAGTTCCGGTTCGGTCTTCACCCAGGCGTTGGTGCAGGGGCTCCGCTCGGGCGCCGCCGATCAGGATGGCGACGGCCTCGTTTCGCTTGGCGAACTCTACGACTACGTGCACGATCGCGTGCTGGATGCCACTCCCCAGCAGCGACCCATGAAGTGGGAGCTGGACGTCGAGGGCGACATGATCATCGCCCGTAACCCCGTTCCCTTGGTCGAGGCCGCCGACTTACCCGAGGATGTCCAGGACGCCATTCATAGCAAGTTCCCCAGCATCCGTGAGGAGTCTATTCATGATCTCGAGCGTTTGCTGCGCGGCAAGAATCGGGGAGTCGCGCTAGCGGCCCGCAATGCTCTTATGGCCCTGAGCCAGGATGACAGCCGGCGAGTGTCCGAGTTGGCCGCCAAGTGTCTGGTGGAGAATCCGGCACCCGCTGGTGAGCCAACCGCCGACTCGACCCCTGCCACTCAGCCCACCTCGGAAGAAGAGAGTCGAGCGCCTGAGAGAGCCGAAGCCGAGCGAGTGGCGAAACAGAAGGCTGAGCAGGAACGGTTGGCGCGAGGCAAGGCGGAAGCGGAAAGGGCGGCCAGGGAGAAGGCCGAGCAGGAGCGGCTGGCTCGTGAAAAGGCCGAGGAGGAGCAGCGCCAACGGGAACGAGACGCGCAGGCACAACGCACTGAACAAGAACGTCAGGCCCGCGAGAGAGCGGAGCGCGAACGGAAGGCCATCCCTCCCGCGGCGCCAGGGTTCCCATGCCCCAAGTGCCGCGTGTGGCTGGAGGCTGATGCCGCCTTCTGCTGGAAGTGCGGAAATAGGGTAATTGCTCCGCACCCGACTCCTTCCCCGACTCGTGAACCAGCGCCCGCACCACCGCCAGTCGGAGTTTTTCAACCACCGCCGGTCCCGGTTTATGTTCCACCAGTTGCTCCCCCTCGACCATCGGGTCTGGGGACGGGCGCAAAGGTCGCGATCTTGCTGGGCGTCGCAGTGGTATTGGTTCTCATCGGCTTGGTGGTGTCTAAGAACCGGTCGTCGGGACCGCAGAATGTGTCGCCTGCAGGCCCCCTCGCACTATCGTCGTCAACCGTTGCGGAACCGTCGGGCAGGCAGCCGTCATCGTCTCAAGAAGACGCGAACTCTGTTCCATCGTCACCTCAGCCCGCCGCGCCGGAGACGAACCGGACCACATCTGAGGAAACGGTTCTCCTGAACCGGATTGTGGTAGGGATGGGCGGCTGGGACCGAGTGCGCGAGGTCCGGTCATTACGCATTCGGGGGAGCGTTCAAATGGCGACTCCGGCTGGGACCTTGCAAGGGGTGCTGGAGAGCATCGCCGTTTTTCCGGATCGCCTCTGGCAGCAATTGACGCTGCCAACTGGCGCCACGATCGAGACCCTGGCAACCCCCTCTCTGGCATTTACGAGGGCCCTTGGGCAGACGCAGGCGATGTCCACTGCTGAACGGGACGCGATCCTCAAGGAGTTGAGGACCGATCCCAACTGGGTGGCGCAACATGCCGGCGAGCCTGGCTATACACTGCGGGCTGGAGGTTCCGAACAGGTCGGAGAATACTCAACCAGGATCCTTGAGGTGGACGCGGATGGGGCGCACGAGCGGTGGTACGTTGAGCCTCGAAGCGGCTTGGTGGTGCGAACTGTCGCCGAGAGAATGGGTGCGGACGGAATGGCGGAAGAGGTCACGGATAACAGCGATTGGAGATCGTATGGCGGGTTTGTGTCGCCGGCGCAGCAGCGGACCTATCGCCGTGGTGTCCTGGTGAGGTCCGGACAGGTCCTCGAGCTCTCTGTAAACCCCACGATCAATCCAGCGCTTTTCCAGGGATCCGACTACTAAATTTAAGTCCACCGGACGAAAGCGCAAAGCACGTCACAGCAACAGTTGGTGTCGAGGTCGTGAGGGTGGTCAGGCCCCTGGGGTGGATAGAGTCTCCCTCGGGATCGTGGAGATTGCCGCTGTCGGTGAACGCTTGCTCGACTTGTTGACGGATCCGAGGTGCGCGGCCGATCGTGACGATCTCAAACTGGCTGAGGCGCAACCGGTGCCGGTAGCAGCGTCGATGCGCGCCGGCCCCCGCTGACGCAGGTGACGCGGGCGTTTCCGAACTCATTGCGGACGAACTCGCAATGTGGTACCCCTTAAGAAGGGCTCGCACAGGAGGCAAATAGCATGACGCTCGGCCAACTATGGACAGCGGTAGGGGTCGCTTTTTTCGGCTATCTCATTGCCTTGCTCTACCAAACGCATCACACCGATAAGCGCATCGACGATCTGCGGAGCGAGATAAACAGCCGCCTCGCCAGCTTTGAGAGACTCATGGGCGAGCGCTTCTCGGCAGTGGACAAACGTTTCGACGACCTCACGCGCTGGTTACAATCCGAGATTAGACGACTTGATGACCGTCTAGAGAAGCTCGAGCACCCGGTCGTGCAGCGGTAGCGGCACCGGGTGAGCGCCGAAAGGTCAGTCGAACGGAGGAAGCCTTGTGCAGGAGTATTAAGGTGCTGCGACAGCAAGGGCGCCCGGCAGCACCCGAAGAACTCAATGCGGCCGCCTTGCAGTTTGTGCGGAAGATCAGCGGGTATCACCGCCCTTCTCAGGCCAACCAGGAGGCCTTCAACCTCGCGATTGAGGAGATTGCCGCGAGCAGCAAACGCCTGCTCGACTCCGTGACGGCTCCGAGGCGCGCGGCGCATCGCGAACGATCTCAAATCGGCTGAGGCGCAACCGGCGCCCGGCAAGCACCGCCGATCCGCGCCTGGCGGGGCTCACGGATATGACGTGGGCATTTCTGACCAGCAAGGAATTCATGTTCAACCAGTGAGATGATTTTCGCTTTTGCATTTTTGGATCGCCTTTGGTCTCGAACGGCACACGTGAGCGGAGGACATACATGTCAGCGACGATCTTTACGCCAGATGACGAGCCGTATCTGGGACGGCAGCTATTATTCCACTTCGATAATCTGATTTGCGCCTGCCTGGAATTGAACTCGAAGTGCGCTGCCGCATCCCACGCTCGAACACTGTCACATTTCCAGCGTGCGCTCTGTATACTAGTGCCTCAGACGATTAGCCTTGCGCTGTCAATCCGCGAGTTGATTCGTCAAGGATATTTATTTGGCGCGAAAGTCTTGATCCGCCCTTTCATGGAACGCGCGGTTACGATGTTGTACCTGTTTTGTAATCCCGACGCACTGCCGATCTGGAATGACGGATGGGACTATAAGCGTCGTCCCGGCCTTCAAAAGATGGTGGAATACCTGAACGACAAGTTGCTAGACAGTAGGTTTACATCGATGAAGGGATTCACCCAGGACTTCAATAGCGCAACCCACGGAGACCCCTTAAGCGCAAAGTGGAATGTTGTGCTTAGCGAGGGCGTTCCGGTTTTCCTGGTCTCCAAGAACTTGGGTTCGCCGCGACTGGCGGACGAAATATGTGCAGAGGCCGTACCTTGGCTGGCGGCCACCATGGGGATGATGAGCGCAGCGTTTGGTCAGGAAGAAGGTACCTCTGGAAAGCCCAACTGACATCCGCCGGGCCGGTCGGATAAAGAGAGTCCAGCCAACCCTCACGGCAGTCGCAGTTACAATCGCGCGTGCGCTCGCGCTGATAGGGTGCTCCTATTTCGCGCTCGCGGCCGCCGGCGGGATCGCTACGCCTGTGGGAGCGGCCGACACCACCGCCCCCACGTATACCGCGCAAATTGCTCCTATCTTCCAGCAAAGCTGCCTTGCCTGCCACTCGGCCACCACCAAAATGGGCGGCCTGGTATTAGACAATTACGAAGGCCTGATGAAGGGCGGAATCCACAGTGACGTCATCATTCCCGGCAAAGCAGAAGAGAGCCGGATGATTCAGATGCTCGAAGGCAAGGTGCAACCGCGCATGCCCTTTGGCGGCGATCCGCTTCCGCCCGCTGCTATCGCCACCATCAAGGCTTGGATCGACGAGGGCGCCAAGGGTCCGGCGCCGGGCGAGCCAGGAGGGGTTACAACGCCGCTCGCGCCCTTGGCGATTCCGGACCTCAAGCCCCAAGTGCCGGCCGCGTCGCCCGTGGGCTCGCTGCGGTTTTCACCCGATGGGAAGTTGCTGGCGGTCGGCGGTTACAAACAAGTGCGCCTGTTGGATCCCGGCACGGGCAAAGCCCTCGCCACGCTCGATGGCCACGCCGACCTCGTCCGTTCGCTGGCCTTCAGTCCCGATGGAAAGTACCTGGCCGCGGCGGGCGGGTTGCCACAACGCTCGGGCGAGATCAAGATCTGGGATGTGGCCACGCGCCAGCTCGTGAAGACCATCGAGGGCCACGCCGATTGCATTTACTCCGTTGCCTGGAGCCCTAACGGCCCGAACGAAAAAATGCTCGCCACCGGCAGCTACGACAAGATGGTGAAGCTCTGGGACGTGGAGACCGGCAAGGAATTGCGCAACTTGAAGGACCACATTGACGCCGTTTTCTCCGTCGCGTTCAGTCCCGACGGCCAGCGGCTTGCTTCCGGCGCGCAGGACCGCACAGTGAAGGTTTGGGACGTGGCCAGCGGCCAGCGGCTGTTTACGCTGAGCGATGCCCAGGACGGAATCACCTCCGTCTGCTTCCGTCCCGACGGAAAGGAGATCGCGGCTGCCGGCTACGACAAGACCATCTACGTCTGGAACCTGACGGACACGGGCGGGTCGCTCGTCAAATCGCTCATCGCCGACGAGGACAGTATTCTGGCGCTCGCCTACTCGCCCGATCGGAAGATCATGGTGACGAGCTCGGCGGACAACTCGATCCGCTTCCGCGATGCCGACACCCTCGATCCTTTGCGCGCGCTCGAAGACCAACCCGACTGGGTGGAAGCGTTGAGCGTCAGCCCCGACGGCAAGTGGCTGGCCGCCGGCCGCTACAACGGCACCCTGAGCCTCTACGATATGAAGACGTTCCAGCAAATGCTGGGCCCGGTGATGGCGTTCGAGCCCTATCAGCCGGCCGGGCCCGCCAGGCAAACTGCGTCGGTCAGAATGGACATCGCGCCGAAGTAGCCTTCAGACCTGGGAGCGCGCGTCTTTTGCTTGCAAAAACTTATCAAAAATGATAAGCTAACATTCGGATGTTTCAGCCATGGATCGCTGGCAGATCGAGTTCTTCGAGGAGGGTGAAGGTAGGCGGCCTGTTCAAATCTGGCTCGATGGCTTGCCGGAAGAGGTCCGAGGAAGGGTTGTTGCGCGAATCGACTTACTCGCCCAGCACGGCCCGACCCTGGACCCATCCTTACACTTCGCAGATTGAAGGCAAGCTGAGGGAAGTAAGGCTCAGGTTCGGGAAGACCCGATATCGCGTCTTGTACTTTTTTGATGAAGCCCGAGTGGGAATCTTACTTCACGGCTTCACCAAAGACACAGAGACCGTGGAAGAGGCGGACAAAAGGATTTGGCCGCTCCCGAATGGCTACCCACACCGAGAGGGACAAAAGAGCCCAAGAAAGAGAGAAAAGCAAGGCCGACACCAAAAGGAGATTGTAAGCATGAAGAGTTCCTGGGACGTTTATCTGGAGCAACAACTCCGGAAGCCAAAGGTGAAGGAAGCATTCGAAGAAGAGAGCAGGTTGCTGAATATTGGTATTGCTCTAGCTCAAGAGCGCAAGAGAAAGGGTCTTACTCAGGAGGAGGTTGCGCGCAAGATTGGTACCAGCGCACCTCAGGTGAGCCGGACCGAACATCGGCCTGGAAACGCAAATGTGCAAACCCTGATGCGCTATGCGGATGCAGTTGGCATGACGCTGAATATGAGGCTGGTGGCCAAGCGGTAAAGACTACCTGGACTCTCGGGCACGTTTGGGATTTTGCATGGTTACCGATATGGTACAACGGGGAGAATTAACCAAGGATTCGGTTACATTTTTCCACCACCTTGCTGCGGAACCGGCGTTTGCACTTACATACCAAGAAACGAACCTAATCATGGGGCGATTGAATGCCACGACCATCCTCTTTCAATTGACATTTGGCAATCGCCAATCGGAAATCGCCACAAGGGCGGTCAGCGGAAGGAGAGATGATCGTTGATTTTGCCGGACCGAACCCAAATTATATTGATATCAAAGGAGATCTTGGCTTAGGTTTTCGGGACCGAACCCAAATAGCCGTCATATCGCTGAAAATAGATGGCTTAGCCTACGGAAAGCCATCATGTGATTGAAAAATATGGCGGTTAATCAGGAGCGCTCGTCGAGACGATTTGGGCAGACGAAATCGGACGATTGCTAAGTCCCCATGCCAACGGCGCACTTTTCAAATTGGCAATTTTCAATTAGGGAAGTCGGCACAAGGGCGATCGGCAGAAGGAGGGATGATCATTGATTTTAACGGACCGAACCCAAATTATATTGATATCAAAGGACATCTTGGGTTAGGTTTTTGGGACCGAACCCAATTAGCCGCTATGTCTATGAAAACAGGCTGATTATTTTACGGAAAGCCACCATATGATTGAAAACTATGGGAGTTAAGCAGGGTGCTTGTCGGAACGATTTAGGTAGACGAAATGGGACGATTGCATGGTTCGCCATGCCAACGCCTCATTCAAATCCGCAATCGAATGCCAGAAACGTGGCATAGAATGGCAGGGAATTGGGGTTTTTTCGCGGCCGATTTTCTACAAGGCGCCAAGCCTTGCGGCTCGTGTCAAGCTCTGTCCGGTGAGCCAGCGCGCGCTTTTCATGGGTGGCGGAAGTAATGGCAGAGAGCTTATAAATTTCGCTAGTCAAGCGGATAATGGCGCGTCCGCCCCGGTTATAGGGGTACGGCTTGCCGTACCCTCTTGGTTTGATCGCGAGAGACACGAAAAAGGGTACGGCGAGCCGTACCCCTACAGGTGCATGGCATGAAACTTCAGACGGGGACCCGGACCAACGGAAACACGCTGGTCACACTCTGCGCGACGATGTCACTTTCGATCCTGGCTTTCCCGGCAGCGCTTTCGGGCGCCGATGAGCCGATAATTCCGCCCACGCTTTCGCGCATCTGGCCGGTGGGCATGGAGCGCGGCACCGCACGAACCTTCACGGTGGAGGGACGCAACCTCGAGGGCACGAGCGCGGTGCTTTTCGATTCGCCGGGTCTCAGCGCGAAAGTGCTTAACGTGAACGAACTTCCCGGCGCCACGGTGAGCATGGATAAGTTCGCGGCGGCGGTGCCGCTGGGCCATCAGTACTCGGCCACCATCGAAGTGACGGCGGCGAAGGATGTTGAGGCCGGCGTCCACTGGCTGCGCTTCGACACGCCGCGCGGGACCTCCAGCACGGCGGTTCTGGACATTGGGTCACTGCCGGAGATCGAGGCGAAGCCTGCGAGCGGCTTGCCGGCCGCCGACTCGGCCTATCGGGATTCCACGATCGCGAGCGAGCCGCAGCAAGTGACCTTGCCCGCGACGCTGGTGGGAACCATCGCCAAGCCCGGCGAGGTCCACACCTTCACCTTCGAAGGGAAGTCCGGCCAGGAGTTGGTGTTTCAAGCCGTGGGTGCCGAACTCGGGTCCGACCTCAAGGCTGAGCTGGTCCTTCGCGATTCGAGCGGCAAAGTGCTGGCTCGCGCCGGCGAGTACTCGCCCGGACCGGACGCCGTGCTGACCGTCAAGCTCCCCGCCGATGGCCCGGCCGATGGTAGGTACGCCATCTCCATTATGGACCGCGAGCGTGGTGGCGGCATGAATCATTATTACCGCCTCAACGCCGGCGAACTCCCCTATGTGACGGGAGTGTTTCCGCTGGGCGTGCGCGCCGGACAACCCTCGGTGGTTACCGTGCAAGGCGTGAACCTGGGAGGAGTTCACGACGTGACGGTGGATCCGCCGAAGTCGGCCCCCGGCTGGACTCCCACTTGGACCACAATGTCCCTGCCGCTCACGGCAGCTCGGGGAGATGCCGGGCTGAAGCGGGGCGCCACGCCGGAAGATGCCGGGCTAAAGCCCGCCGCTGCACCGCTCGACAAGATCGAGCTTGCGGTGGGCAATGAGCCGGAGATCGTGGAGCAGGAACCGAACGATACGCCGGCGCTGGCTCAGCGCGTGACCGTGCCGGTGACCATTAATGGGACGATCAGTGGCCACATCGACGATGCCTCGAAGCCGGGTTCGGGTTCCGGTGTCAGTTCCGGTTCGGGTTCTGGCGACGAAGACTACTTCCGCTTTACGGCGCGCCAGGGCGAGGCGATGACCATCGAGGTAGCGGCGGCGCGGCTCGGATCGCCCCTGGACTCGGTGATCGAGGTGCTCGACGGCGAGGGCCATCCCATCCCGCGCGCCACCCTCCGCTGCCTGACTCAGACGCAGATGACCCTCTCGGACCGCGACTCGCGCAGCCGCGGCTTCCGGCTGCTTTCCCTCTCGGGTCTTCAGCCCTACGACTACCTGATGATCGGGGACGAACTGGTGCGCCTGGAAAGCATTCCCGACCAGCCGGACGCCGACGTCACGGTGGTGGGCACGAGCGGAAGACGTATAGCCTATCTTGGAACCTCGCCGGAGGCCCATGCGGTGGAGACGCCGGTCTACAAGGTGGAGATCGAGAAGCCCGAGGCTCAGTTCCCGCCCAACGGCCTGCCGGTGTTCCACCTCGCCCTGCGCAACGACGACGGCGGTCCCGGCTACGGGGCCGACTCGCGGCTCGACTTCACGGCGCCCCGCGACGGCGAGTACCTGCTGCACCTGAAGGACGCGCGCGGTTTCCAGGGTCCCGACTTCGCCTATCGCGTCACCATCCGTGATGCCCGTCCCGACTTCACGCTCTCCGCCTCGCCGGGCAATCCCAACGTTCCGCAGGGCGGGCGCATTCCGGTGTACGTGGAAGCCAATCGCACCCTGGGCTACGAGGGACCCATCGAATTGGAAGCGCAGGGACTGCCCAAGGGAATGAGCGCCGGTCGGGCGACGATTCCGGCCGGACAGGACTCCGCCGTGATGATCTTCTCGGCCGCCCCGGACGCGGCGCCCGCCAGAGTCTCGACTGCGGCGCCCGCGTCCATCTCGATCGTGGGCCGCGCCACGATCAACGGCAATGAGGTGGCACGCGTGGCGAACGCAGACGAACGGTTGCGCGTGGCGTCGGTGATCCCGCCGCCGGACGTCGTCGTCTCGGCCGATCCCGTCGAGGTCGCCCTCGATCCGGGCAAGGAGACTACGGTTACGTTGCACGTTCAGCGACAGAACGGCTTCAAGGGCCGCGTTCCCTGCAATGTCGATAACTTGCCGCCCGGCGTTCGCGTGGTGAATGTGGGCTTGAATGGCGTCCTCGTCACTGAGGATCAAACGAGCCGCACCTTTACCCTGCGGGCCGAGGACTGGGCGCAGCCCATCGAGCAACCGGTCTACGTCGTGGCCGAGGTGGAGTCGGGTTCGTCCACCCTTCATGCTTCCTCGCCGCTGATGTTGAGAGTACGCTCCAGGCGTGACCCGGGCGTTCACCCGGCCGAGGGAGGGGGGGCGGCCCAGTGAGTCACCGGGTGGACGAGCGGTTGAAGAAAAACCCTGACGTTCAACCATTCGACGGCAGAGCCCGCGCTACTCATAAGCGGCGGAAGACAGTCAAGTCCGCTCTTGGTCGGCGAGCAGACTCTCGGGATGACCCTTGACGAGCACTCAGTTCGCGAGTCACAATGTGACTTGCGGGGACCGGATGAGTTTGGTTGGAGGATAGATCACATGGGTGCGGCCGACGGATCTCTCAAGGTGCAGAAGACGGTCAGGATTCCGAAGCGACTTTACGAGGAGGCGGAGCAACTCGTTCGTCGCTCTTCCCGCAGGGAATCAATCAATGAGTTCATCGTCAAGTCGATGAGGCTGCGCGCGAGCCTTCTCCGGCGCAAGGAGATCGACGCGCAGTTCGCACTGATGGCCAGCGATTCGAGATACCAGAAACAGGCCCAGTCAATCGCTGAGGAGTTCGAGTATAGCGATTGGGAGTCGTTGAAGACGATGGAAGGATAGCAACGAGGTCGCTGAGGGCTTTCTTTATGTTGCGGGGAGACGTATATCTGGCAGACCTGAGTCCCACAAAGGAGTCTGAACAGGCTGGAAAGAGGCCGGTGGTCGTCGTAAGTCGAGACGCCATCAACCAATCAAGTCCGGTGGTGATTGCCGTGCCGATCACTGGATTGGAACATAAGACGAGGATTTATCCGAGCCAGGTGCGCCTCAACGCCGGTACGGGGGGGCTAAGCAAGGACTCGGTGGTGCTGGGCGAGCAAGTCCGCGCGATCAGCAAAGGCAGGCTTACGAAACGCCTGGGACGATTGACGGCCGATGAAATGCGCCTCATCGCGACGGCCCTTAAGGTAGCCATGGACCTTCCGTAGGTGCTCACCCGAACGTCGCCAAGTCGCGAATGCATCGAGAGCGTTCAGAACGGCTTCGGCGCGCACGCTCTCGTTCTTCTCCGCTCCACCTAACACGCTTGACAGTGGACGCCGATGTTGGAAGGCCGGGCCTTGACAAGAAACGGAGAGCGGGGTAAATTAACTATCTGGTTAGTTAAGTATGCTCAGGAGAGAATCGGCGACGTCAGCAGCGGACAGGAAGCGCCCCTTCGTCGGGAGTCGGGCCGTGGGGCCATCCCATCAATTCGGATCCGGGGTCCGGCAACAGCGCGGGGCCGAGACACGCGCCACTATCCTGCATGCGGCGGAACGCATCTTTGCCGAAGTGGGTCCCGAGGGGGCGCGCACGGAAGCCATTGCCGAGGCCGCCGGGGTCAACAAGGCACTGCTCTACTACTACTTCAAGGGCAAGGACGACCTTTACCTGGCGGTGCTGGAAAGTCACTTGACGGAGTTCCGGCGGTGCGCTCTGGGCGCGCTGGAAAGCAAGGGCTCGGCGCGCGTGAGGCTGCTGCGCTACGTGAGCCTGCACTTCGATTTCATCAGCGCGCGGCCGTACTATCCGCGCTTGGCGCATCGGCTGATGTCCAGCGACAATCGCGTGATGCACCGCGTGGTTCACGAATATTCGACCCCGATCTACCGCAAGCTGGTGGAATTGATCGAAGAGGGCGTCCGGTCGCGCGAGTTTCGGCAAGTGAGCAGCCACCACACCATCTATTCCCTGGTGGGACTTAGCGTTTTCTATTTTGCGGCCGCGCCCGTGGTGAAGGAGGTAAGCCAGGTCGACGCCTTCGATCGGGCTAACGTAGCCTGCCGCAGGGACGAAGTGCTGAAGTTCATTCGCTACGGGCTGTTTCGCGATCCGACGGCGGCGGTCCATTAGAAGAGGAGTCAGGAGACAGGAGTCAGGAGACAGGAGTCAGGAGTCAGGAGTCATCATAAGGCGAAAAAAAGGAACTATACTCGAGCGGGTCCCCGCCGGTCTGCTGATCGCTTTCTTGGACGAGGCCGACATGAAACAGGACATGCCGTTGCTAACCCGCTCTTCTCCTGACTCCTTTTTCCAAGAGGATTCGGAATGAAAAAAAGACTTCCCATCGTAATCGTCCTCCTGCTGGCTGCGGTTGGCGCCGGATACTCTTGGTTCGCCGGCCGCCGGCCGCCCGCGATCGTCCTCACTGGTATCGTCACGACGGACGAGGTAAACGTCAGCTCGCAAATCCAGGGACAGTTGAGCCAGCTTCTGGTGAAGGAAGGCGACACGGTGCAGGCGAACCAGTTGCTGGGCGTGATACAGCCTCAGGAGCTCAAAGCCACGCAACAGTTCTACGCCCACAGCGAGGAAGGAGTCACCGCCACGGTCCACCAGGCGGAGTCGGCCCTGAAGTACCAGGAGCTTCAGACGACCGATCAGATCCGCCAGGCGGAGGCGTCGCTGGCTTCGGCTCAGGCACAGCAAGTGGAGGCGGCTGCCGATCTCGATCTCGACAAACGCAATTACGACCGCACCCATGAACTCTATCAGCAAGGCGTCCTCTCCGCGCAGCAAGATGATCAGGCGCGGATGACGATGGAAGCAGCCCAGGCCCACCTGGACTCGCTCGCCAAGCAGGTGCAGGCGGCCCAGGCGGCGGTGGCCCTGGCCAGATCCAACGAGGAGCAGAACGCGGTGCGCCGCAACGAACTGATGGCCAACGAGCACCAGTTGGCAGCCGCCTCGGCCCAGAACCAGGTGGCGAAGGTGCGGCTGGGTTACACGGAAATCCGCTCGCCCATTTCCGGCATTGTGTCGCTGCGAGCGGCGCTGCAGGGCGAGGTGGTGAACATCGGCCAGCCGATCGTAACCCTGATCAACCCCGACAATCTTTGGGTGCGCACCGACGTGGAGGAGACTTACATTGACAGCATCCGGCTGGGAGACCGCATGGGGGTGCGCTTTCCCTCGGGAGCGGAGCGCGAGGGCACCGTGTTCTATCGCGGCGTGGACGCGGACTTCGCTACCCAACGCGACGTCAGCCGCACCAAGCGAGACATCAAGACGTTCGAGGTCCGGCTGCGGGTCGATAACAGCGACCGCCGGCTTTATCCGGGGCTGACGGCGTACGTCACCGTGCCCTTGGCAGCAGTGAAGCAGTGACAGGTGACGAGTGACTAGTATATCGTTTCATTAAACTGTAACCGTATTACTGGTGGTTAATGCGTCAAACTTTTTCCAGCGGTGAACTACCGGCTGGGCGTTGATTT
>JGI26339J46600_10000020_pt1 | contig 47830 bp, 45 predicted proteins | sample BogFormECP12_OM1_FD_46600 | JGI IMG/M metagenome (IMG submission 46600) | reverse complement strand
CAAGTCGCAAATGCTAAACGGGTTTAAGTCCGGCCAATCCAAACTGGCCGTGAACGAGATTTCCGATATGAAAGTGCGCGTGTATGGCGATACCGCGGTGGTCACCGGCAAGGCGAACGTCAAAGGGACCATCGCCGGGAAAAATGCGACCGGACAAGCAATGTTCACGCGCGTATACGTGAAAAAAGGAGGTCGCTGGCAAACTGTCGCTTTGCAGCACACGCGCATCTCGAACCCCTAGCAGCTCGGGGTGCAAGTACGATTCGTGTCAGGGCACGCCTTCACGCGTGCCGTAAGTGCATTGGTATCAACGCGCCTTCAGGCGCTGCATCTCGCAATTCAAGTTTCACCACCGCCTACGCCGTTCTCCTGGAAGGCATCGCGTCCGCCGCTGGCTCGGTGTCGCTGATCCACTCCCACACTCGTCGTCCACGGTCGTTGCTCAGGCTGCGCGCCTCGCCGTAATCCACCAGACGATTCAAAACGGTCGTGACCGAGGCCAGTGGGTCCTTGTGCCGCGCTAGGATTGCCGGAGCATAGCGCTCCAGTTCCACGCAAACCTCGCGGGCTCCAAGCGGACGCCGGACTTCCATAAGTACCCTCCGGCACGCCTTGGTGAAGCCGGGCTGATGGCCATTGGGCTTGCGGTCGATCAGGTCCAGCAAGTCGTCGCCGAGCACCTGGTCGCCGAAAAGATTCGCCAATCCCGCGATAGTCTGCTTCACCGTGCCAATGCGCTTCATAATCTCCGCACGCTGCCGCATGAGCTGGAGGAGTTCTTCGTGCGCGGCCTTCACCACCGGCTGCGCCGAAATACTATTGGCTTGAGCGTCGATCGCGTGCACTCCAGCGCGGTTGTTTTTCCCAACTTCCATAAACGTCTCCTCCAGCAAACGCACAATGACGAGGATCCCTCACTCTCGTCTTCTAATACGGAAAACGATTCTCCGAAGTTCCATCGTGAGTTGGACTCGTTTGCTGAAGAAAGGTTAGCGGAGAAAAGCTGTGGGTGGTGTGGCGCGGACACTCCTGTCCGCGTGCGGCTGGCAAAAAAGTCCGAGCCGACCTGACAACGCAGTCCCGAGAATACAGCCACAGTTCGCGGACAAGAGTGTCCGCGCCACACTACAACATCTAGCCCATCACGGTCGTATGTTCCGGCCGGATTTTGTAAAGCACGCGCACCTCTCCCGGTTGCGCGTACGGATACTTGTCGACTCCCATATACTTCTTCGCCATCTTGTCGATGTGCTCGGCGGCGCCGTCCTCGGTAATCTCAACCACGGTGCCTCGGATCTCCAGATAGCGATAGGGATTGTCGGGATCGACGATGGCCAGCGCAACCCGCGGATCGCGGCGCACATTGCGATCCTTCTGGCGTCCGCGCGCCGAGTTGAAGATGACGTGTTGGCCGTCGAAATCGCACCACACCGGAGTGACCTGCGGCCGTCCGTCGGGCATCAGGGTACCCAGACTGGCGAAAGCGCGCTTCTGGAAAAGATCGACGTATTTTTCAGGAATGACGTTGGACATCGCTGGCTCTCTCCTCGGTTGATTTATTGCCGCCCCGATTATAGATGCCGGAAGCGTAATGATGGCGCATGGTTTTCTCTTTTCTGTGGCTGAGTAAAGAACCGCAGTTGCATTTTTCTTACTCCCTAGTACTCTAATAGTCTTTCTGGAGAGTTCGGTTTTATGCGGATGACATTCACCCCGGCAAGGAAATCGACGCGAATACTCTGTTTGTGGTTCGCTTTTTTATTTCTGGCGGCAAGCCCTCTTCTGGCGCAGCAGTCTGCCGTGCAACCTCCGCCAACCCTCGTCTTCATGACCGATTTCGGCGTCCTCGACGATTCGGTGGCGCTCTGCAAGGGCGTCATGTACGGCATCGCGCCCAACCTCCGCATTGTCGATCTCACGCATCAGGTGAATGCTTTTTCGATTCGAGACGGCGCCCGCTTTCTTTTCGGCGCCTCGCCCTACTTCCCGGCGGGAACGGTATTTGTGGCGGTCGTCGATCCCGGCGTGGGTAGTTCGCGCAAGGCGGTGGTGGTGAAATCGAAACGCGGACAATTCTTCGTGCTGCCTGACAACGGCCTGATGACGATGGTCGAGGACCGCGATGGCGTCGAAGGCATTCGCGAAATCACCAACCCGGATTGGATGGTCGGCGGCAAAATTTCCTCCACCTTTCATGGCCGGGATATTTTCTCTCCCGTCGGCGCTCGCCTCGCGCGCGGTGACGACTGGACCCAGGCCGGACCCGCAGTCAAGGAACTGGTCCGCCTCGATCTGAAGCCGGCAACCGTGGACGACAAGGGTCTGAGCGGCGAAGTGATCGCCCTGGATGGTCCGTTCGGCAACCTGATCACGAACATCAGCGCCGAAGATTTTCTGAAGCTCGGCTATCGGCGCGGCGACAAGTTGAAGGTCACGATCGCCGGACGCGAAGTCGAGATGCCGTTCGTCAACACGTTCAGCGATGTGCCGCTCAAACAGCCGTTGCTGTTCATCGATTCGCGNGGACAAGCCAGCTTTGCGCTCAATCAGGCAAGCTTCGCGGCGGCGTACGACGTCAATCCGCCGCAACCCGTGTTCATTCCCCGCAAGCGCCGCTGAGTTCGAAGCCGGCAAGAATCGCTGTAGAGACGCGGCTTGCCGCGTCTCTTTGTGCTCGCGAGGCATATTCGAGGAGCCCGTGGCGGAAGTCGAATTCGGCGCACGAACGATACCCTTCATGAATTGTCATCCCGAGCAAAGCGAGGGATCTGCAGTTCGCCGCAAAATGCAGATCCCTCGCTTTGCTCGGGATGACAAAATCTGATGAATTGCGAGTTGAAGGGCGGGGTCTCACTTTCGCCACGGGCTGTCAGCCCGGCTTCTGCAACTCCTCTGCTATCCGCGGCAGCACGGCCCGCAGCAGCGCGATGAACTGGCCCATTACTCGCCGTCCCACTTCGAGCACTTCTTCGTGGTCGAGCGCCTGATCGAGAATTCCGGCGGCCATATTCGTCACGCATGAGATTGCCAGGACGTTCATCCCCATGTGCCGTGCGGCGATAGCTTCCGGGACGGTTGACATGCCCACCAGGTCGGCGCCGATTTTGCGCAGGTATCGAATTTCCGCCGGAGTTTCGTAACTCGGGCCCGCCAGTGCCGCGTACACGCCCTCGCGCGGCGGAATCGAAAGCTGCTTTGCTTCCTCCAGCGCCATCTCGCGATAACGCTTGGCGTAGGTATAGGTCATGTCGGGAAAGCGCGGGCCCAAGCGCTCGTCATTCGCGCCCGTCAGCGGATTCTGTCCTTGAAGATTGATGTGATCTCTAAGGATAACCAGCGCGCCCTGTCCGTACTCGACGTTAATGCCACCGGCGGCATTGGTGAGAATCAGAGAGCGTATGCCCATTCGCCCCAGCACGCGCGTCGGAAAGGCAACCTCGGCGGCCGAATAGCCTTCATACAGATGCACCCGTCCTTGCATCACCGCTACGGGAACGTCGCCGGACTTGCCAATCACAAGTTGTCCGGCATGGCCAACCGCCGTCGAACGCGGAAATGCCGGGATGTGGGCATAGGGAATGCGGACGGCTTCGGCAAGGTCGTCCGCAAAAGATCCGAGGCCCGAGCCGAGAACGAGCCCGATCTGCGGCCGCAGGCCGGTCTGCGAAAGCACAAACGCCGCTGCGGATTCGGCGCGAGTAAACAGGTCTGGGTTCATAGTGACCAAAACCGGGTCAAACACGTAGGCCAGTTGCCCTCACCCGCCCAGCCGGGCGCAGCCCGCGTTCTCCCCATGCTCTCTGGTTGGCGAGGGCCAGTTTCTCGTTAAATTCAGGCCGCTGCCTGGAAGGGCTCGTGGTAGCTGCCTCCATAGATCGAGGGCACCTTCGACCCCATCGGACGCAGATACGTGGCTAACTCGCCGCGATGATGAATGCTGTGATTGTTCAGGAATCCCAGATAAAACGCCGCCGGTAAGTTGAAGACGCCAAACAACTCGATTGGTGTCAGCAACTGCTCCGCCGAAAGAGCGCGAACCCGGTCCGCGCCGCGCTTCATATTCCTGTCGTACCAATCCACCAGTCCCGCGACCGTCTTAGGCTTGTCTGCCTCCGGCGGNTTGGCCATGTTGAACTTCAGATCCGCGATCCCGTCCATAAACTGGACGTCAGTATTCGCGATGTGCCAGGCCAGTTCCCAGGCCGTGCGCGCTTGGGGGTCTGGCCGGTAGTCCCTTTTTCCATCGGGGATGGCAGCCAAAACTCTGTTGGTAATTTCAACTTCTTGGGCAAGGCCATCGAGCATCATGGCGCGATAACCCAGGACAAAATCAGGCGTAGGACCGGACATAGCAGTTCTCCTTATGGGCCGGGGGTTAATGGAAAAAACAAAGCCGCCTGCAATCAGGCGGCCTTCACTATAGTTCAAGGGGATGGGAAGCACAAACGGCCTCTCGACACACGATGAACAAAGCTACACGACCACCGGCTGCTTCGCTCCCACCGGAACCGGAGTCAGCCACGCATAGCGGTCCGCCTTCTCGCCGCGGACGATGCCGTAAAACTCTGCTTGCAGAGCTTTGGTCATGGGGCCGAGCTTACCCTTGCCCACATTGATTTTGTCCACCGAGCGGATCGACGTGATTTCGGCGGCGGTGCCGGTAAAGAAAACTTCATCCGCGATGTACAACGACTCGCGCGGAATCTGCTGTTCCACGATCTTGATGCCGAGGTCGCGCGCGATCTGCAACACCGAGTCGCGCGTGATGCCCGGGAGCACAGAGTTGCCCAGCGGAGCCGTGTGCAAAACGCCATTGCGGACGACGAACAGATTCTCGCCCGAGCCTTCGCTGACGTAGCCGTTCACATCCAGCGCTATGCCTTCCGCGTAGCCGTTGACGATGGCTTCCATCTTGATGAGCTGCGAGTTCATGTAGTTCGCGCCAGCCTTGGCCATGGCGGGCAGAGTGTTGGGCGCGATCCGCGTCCACGAAGAAATGCAAACGTCCACGCCATCGCTGGCATCGTGCCCCAAGTACTTCCCCCACGGATAATTAATTATGTAGATTTCGGTGGGGGAGTTNAAAGGGTTGACGCCGGCTTCGCCGTAGCCGCGGAGAACGATGGGGCGGATATAGCAAGGCCACACGCCGTTGTGTTTGACCAGTTCGACCATGGCGCGCACCATCTCGTCACGTGTGAAGGGAAGGTCGATGCGGTAAATGCGGGCGGAGTCGATGAGGCGCTGCATGTGGTCGGTGGCGCGGAAAATCGCGGGGCCGCTGGGCAGCGCGTAGCAGCGAATGCCTTCAAACACCGAAGAGCCGTAGTGCACAACGTGAGACATCACGTGGAGGGTAGCGTCGTCCCAGGCGATGAACTTGCCGTTGTGCCAGATTTTGTCCGTCTTCTGAATGGCCATGCAAACTCCTTCGGTATAAAGATTCGCGGAAGCGGCTGGGGGGGCTCGAAATACTCAAAGAAAATTCTTCCCGAATGGAATTATAACGTGGAAGCGGGATTGCCCAACGAAATCAGGACTGCGCAATCCACACCTGGCGTCCCGGTTGGCGGTGCAATTCGTGCTCTTTTTTCTCAGCGAATCGCAATGATGTTGTTGGCGACGAACCCACCTTCACCGGCGACGAGCAGCCGCATCGTAATGCGTTCCGCTTTGTAGTGGTGGCTGCGATGCAACAGGTACACGACTCCAACTCCCGCGCCAAAACCNAGAGCTGANCCGGCAGCCTCTCCGGCNGCGCCATGCGTCACGAAGGGACGCATNAGCGGATTGGCTTCGCGGAGACCCTGATTCAAGCCCCGCTGGGTGGTGACGGCATCGGCGGCGACCAGCGCGGCTAAGATGCTGAAGTTCACTTTGTTCTCGACCGTCCAGAAAGGATGTTGGCTGGGCGCGTCGGGAAGGGCGGAGCTGCTGCTCGCCGTNAAACTCTGTGCCTGCATGGCAACGCTCAGCAAGAGAATCGAAAGGAGGTATTTCATCTGATCTCCGATACTTAGTAGGTCGGTACGATGAGAGTAAGTCATGGAAGTACGGACGCACATGGCCCGATCTTGTAGGGCGGATGGCCTTCCGGTAAGAGTAACTTTACGGTCCTGGCAGGTTACTTGCGTTGTCGCCCAGCCCCAGAATGGGCTGACCGCAGGCAATTTCGGCATCGCCAAAGCAATGCCACGGTATGAGTTGTGGGTGGGCGGCTAGTAACTATTACCTTAAGTTCCCATGAGCCCATCGATTTCGGTCGCCATGCGAATGGTAAGGCGGGACCAGTAGGGATCGAGTTGCGCGCCGTCCCACGTCTCGAAAACCGAGACGTGGGGCAACCGGCACCCGTTTTTCGACAAGAAAGACGGCCTCCTTGAAAGGCCGCCCCGTACTGCGAACGATCCCTTACGCTGCTACAGCGACGTTATGGAANGTCGAGGTGACGGCTTCAAACGTCTGAACCTTGGGCGTTCCATCGNTGAATCTTGCGAGTGCTTTCAACACTTGTGGGTAGGTATTCGTGTTGTAAGCTTCGGCACTGGCTTTGTTCTCCCACAAACTGATCGCAATCGCATCCTGGCTGCCGGGATTTGACAATGCGATTTCTTCCTTGAAGCCCTTCTGCTTGCGAAGTAAAGGCAGAATTTCGTTTTCAAGGGTCCGGTTATAGTCAGAAAGCATGTTCGATTTCAGACGAAAAGAAACGTTGCGTGCAAACATATCAACCTCCTAAAGGTTGTTGTCGCTAAGAGGAGAGAACTTCAGATGGGCTGACTTAGTTTCAGGGAACCTGAAAGAGGTGGGAGCCACCTCACTTGCAACGCTAGCCCTCTGGAACACTATTGTCAAGGAGCAGTTCAATTGGGGAGGCGGCCCAGCCTGTCGCGATTATCTGAATTCTCTGAGGATGTCCCTCGTGAGTAGGGACAAACGCGCTAGCCTGGGCTACCAGCCAGCCCGTGGGCCACGCCTTTATTTCTTGACTCTATATATCCAGAATAACAATTGAAGGGGGGGTGTACCGCCAAATTTGGCCGATTTATTTTCGGATTGCTTTCAGCAAGTTAGATACGTTTTGTAAATTTTTCCCTCTTGACAAGATTTTGGGGGGCGGATTCCGGCTAGGGCGAGGTTTTAATGCCGCGACCGCGCGATTGTTACTGCTGTCGATCCAAGCTTGCTGGTGGAGAGCCGGGCGTCGGTGCCTGGCTGGACCCTTCGACTTCGCTCAGGGCAGGCTCGCGAGACGCCCGTCCCTCCACCGTATGACTCATCGCGCGGTCACGGTCCTAGTGCCGCCAGATTTTCTGAGCGGGGTGGGCGCTGTCGGTGGGAGACGGGGCAAGCCCCGTCTCTACGTTTGTTTTGGGCGCGCTGACGGGCGCGGCGTTGGAGGCAACCGGAGTGGCTGTGGCGGGTTCCGGCTTGGAGCCTACTTCGTCGCCGCGGAAGTAACGGCCTTTGGCGGCCCGCATTTCGGGCATGGCGGTGTAGGGCTTCGAGTAGTCGTTATTGGCGTTCCAGAAAAGAAAGCCGATGCCGCCTCTTTGTTTCGCTACTTCGACTTGAACTTCAACATACTTGGGTGAGTAAGTCCTGGTGCGCCAGGCAAAAGCTTGCAGCCAGGGACGAATCACCACGCCGCCGGCTCCGGAATTGGTGATGAGCTTGAAGCGGTCCATGGACTCGCCGATGAAATGCTCCGGCGCATCGCCGGGGTGGGCGATGCCGTCCATGCCGAAGAAGTGTGAGGGATAGATCATGGGCGAGAGCACGTCACAGTGTTTGGACATGGCTACGATGTCCTGCCCGGTGTGCGAAAGATCGACGGGACGCTGCCACGCCATGACTCCAAAGACGTCGAGCGAGAACAGGGCGCCGGTGGGATGGATCTGGGCATAGGCGCGCTGAAGGAAATCGGCGATCACTTCCGAGCGCTGAACGTCTTTTGTTTTCGGACGATCGGTTGGAGGCCCGGTTGTTGGGGAGACGGGGCAAGCCCCGGTTCTACAGTTGTGTTCGGAATGATCGGTCTGGAAGGTGAAAGCGGCATCTTTCTGGTCGCCTTCGGCGGGAAAGCGGACGTAGTCGAACTGCACTTCATCGACTCCGGCCTGGGCTACGAACTTGGCGAGGGCGATGTCGTAGTCCTGCACCTTGGGGTTGGAGGGGTCGGTCCAGACCAGTTTGCCGTTCTCGCGCCAGGGCTGGCCGGTGCTCCGGGACTTTACGGCCAGTTCAGGATGGCTGGTGACCAGATGCTCATCGCGGAAGATGGCGATGCGAGCGATGGCGTGCATGTTTTCGGAATGCAGGAAGTGAATGAACTTCGGCAGATCGGAAATATAGTGGCGCTGTCCGCTGGCGAGTGGGTGGTCGAAGGCGATGTTGACGATGCCGTCGCTATCCTTGATATCGAAAACGACCGCGTTGCCGCCAACCTCGCGCCAATGGCGGATGATGCGCAGTCCATGATCGCTGCCTGCCATTACGCCGGTCAGGTAAATGGCGCGGACTTCGAAATCTCTTGCAACTGGGACCGATTTCTCTACAATCGGGGATTCGAGAATTCCGGGGATGACGATCGGCTCTCCGGATTTGAGCCAGGCCCCCTGCCGGTGGTGGTTGGCTTCGCGGATGGCTTCGGCCAGTTCCGATGAGGTGAGATATTTGGTCCGCTTCAGATATTTGCGGGCGACGGACGGGAGGCTGTCTCCGCGCTGGGCGATATAAAGATCGGAGCCGGGGGGCGCAATAACGGAGACAGGAGCCGGGGTCTCCAACTTATTGGTGGCATCGGCTTTCACCTGGACGAACTGCACGCCGTGCGGATTTTGTACTGCGGCGACAGGCGGACAGAANAGGCCGAAGCTGGCCACGACCAGTCGCACCAGGAAGGCAGCAACGGTCGTCATCGAGAGTGCGGCTGCCGAGAGTCTGGCCGTCGAGAGTCTGGCTACGGAAAGTCTGGCCGTCGAGAATTGGGACAAGGACATCCTCCGGAGAGGGAATCTGATTATATTGTGAGCCAGCGGTAACCGGGGCTGCCAGTTACGTCGGGCCAAGCAGGTTAAGGCTTACCGGACATGGGCGTAGGGGTCACTAGCAGGCCGCCCAGCCCCGAAAGGGGCGCCTGATTTCGAAGGACTTTCGGCATCGCCGAGGCGATGCCCTGGTACGAAACTCGAGTTTTTCAGCGGCCCTTCGAGCGCAAAGGAAAGTTCCCGCAGACTGCAAACAATTGCTCTTGGGGAAGCTATGGGTAACATGGCCGTCCTGAGGTGGGGCGGGCTAGCCGCATCTAAAACGATGAGAAGCGGGGAATTGCGGTACTTCCGGCGGATGGCTAACGGCTTGCACAAGGAGGGGTGGGTGAGGAGATGCAAGCTTCATCCCGAGTGGCAAGCGAGTGACGAAAATGAGCAGTCTCCCAGAAAACGTACAGTTCCCGGAAAGGAAACAAGGGTCCGAAAAGATGAGAACGAACCTTGCCACCGTGCTGGATCCGAGCCGCCGCAGCAATGACGCCCGTGACTTTGAGGCCGCCCTGCGCCGGAAGATTGTAGGGCAGGACCAGGCGATCGAAAAAGTGGCGGAGATCTATCAGATGTTTCTGGCCGGGCTGAATGCGCCGGGCCGTCCGGTAGGCAATCTGCTGTTCCTGGGGCCGACCGGCTCCGGCAAGACGCGGGTGGTGGAAGCGGTGGCCGAGTCCCTGTTCGGCGACGCGCGCGCCTGCATCAAGATCGATTGCGCCGAGTTCCAGCATTCGCACGAGATTGCCAAGTTGATCGGCTCGCCTCCGGGATACCTGGGGCACCGGGAGACGCATCCGCTGCTGACGCAGGAAGCGCTGAACCAGTGGCACACGGAAAAGCTGAAACTGTCGATCCTGCTGTTCGACGAAATCGAGAAGGCTTCCGACTCGCTCTGGCAATTGCTGCTCGGAATCCTGGACAAGGCGACGCTGACGCTGGGCGATAACCGGCGCGTGGATCTTTCGAGTTGCATCATCATCATGACCTCGAACCTGGGCTCCGCGGAGATGAATGGGTTGGTGGATGGCGGCTTGGGCTTCGCGCCGAAAGCGGTGCAGGTGGATAATTCGCTCGACGAAAAGATCAACCGCTCGGCCGTGGATGCGGCGCGGCGCAAGTTTGCGCCCGAGTTCATGAACCGCATCGACAAAGTGGTCGTGTTCAAGACGCTGCGTCCCGAGCACCTGCAGCAGATCCTGGAAATCGAACTGGGGATGGTGCAGCAGCGGGTGCTGATGGCGGCGGGCGCGCACCAGTTCGTGTTCAACTGCACGCCGCAGGTGAAGACCTTCCTGCTGGCGGAGGGCACCGATCCGAAGTACGGGGCGCGGCACCTGAAGCGGGCGATTGAACGGCATCTGGTGTTTCCGCTGGCGAACCTGGTGGCGACGGGACAGGTGAAGCTGGGAGATTTCGTCCGCGTCGATCTGCTGGGCGAGAGCAAGCTTACCTTTGTGAAGGAAGCGGAAGGCGCGATGGTGCCCATGCTGCTCGAGCGTTACGGGGCGGCGGCGGCCATGCCGGCGGTAGCGTCCGCAAGAGCGGCGCGCCCGGTGATACAGCGCAAGGAGTTTGGCGCCGGGTCACAGAACGAGAATAAGTAAATCAAGTTGCTGGTAGGTGGGGACACCGCGTGAGCGGTGTCCTTTTTTGTTTGCAGCGGGGTGCCTCGCCAAATGCCGCTCCGCCGGAGGGGCGCACCTTCCGGTGCTGGCCAGCCCGTCAATATCCCCCAACCGGAGTAACCCTCCGGCCGGGTGGCTTTGCCAGCACCACAAGGCGCCGGGTTCTATAGCGAATCCAGGGTGGCTGTGACCACAGGCAGATGCCGAACTGCTCCACCCCGTCAAGCCAACACCGGGCTTGACGGGCCCCGGTGCGCTCGGCGGAGACGGGGCAAACCCCGTCTCTACGCGAGCGGGTTACAGCAACGCTGAATCGGCTCTAACGCGTCGTGGCCAAAACCGGCGCGCGTTTTTCAGCCGGCACAAACTCCCGTACTTCGTGTCCGGTGTAGACCTGCCGGGGACGCGCGATCTTCTGCTCCGGGTCGGTGACCAACTCCTGCCATTGGGCCAGCCAGCCTGCGGTGCGCGGGATGGCAAACAGCACGGTGAACATTTCCGGTCTGAAGCCCATGGCCTGATAGATGATTCCCGAGTAAAAGTCTACGTTGGGATACAGTTTGCGCTTGATGAAATACTCATCCTCAAGGGCGATTCGTTCCAGTTCCAGCGCGATGTCAAGTTTGGGATTTCCGCCGGTGACCGCGAATACTTTCTCCGCCGTCCACTTGATGATCTTGGCGCGGGGATCGTAGTTCTTATAGACGCGGTGGCCAAAGCCCATCAGCTTGCACTGCCCTTCTTTAACCTTCTTGATGTAGGCAGGGATATTCGCCTTGGAGCCGATTTCGGCGAGCATTACCAGAACGGCTTCATTGGCTCCGCCGTGCAGAGGTCCGGCCAGGGCACAAGCCGCGGCTGCGGTGGACAGGTAGGGATCGACCTGGGAGCTGCCCACGGCGCGCATGGCGTTGGTGCTGCAGTTCTGCTCGTGGTCGGCGTGCAGAATGAAAAGAATGTCCAACGCGCGGGCTAACACGGGATTGGCCACATACTTCGGCTCCACCATCCTCCACAACATGTTCATGAAATTTTCCGGATAGCTGAGATCGTTGTCCGGATAGACATACGGATAGCCGAGACTGTGCCGGTACGACATGGCCGCGATGGACGGCATCTTGCCAATCAGCCGTTTGATCTGGTGCAGCCGGTTGGCGGGATCTTGAATTTGTCTAGCCTCGGGATAGATCGCGGACAAGGCTGCCACCGTGCTCACCAGCATGGCCATGGGATGGGCATCATGGCGAAAGCCCTCCATGAACTGTTTCGTGTTTTCATGCAGCATCGTGTGATGGGTGATCTCGTTGACCCAGTTCTTGAGATCGCTGGGATTGGGCAGGTCGCCAAACAGCAAGAGGTACGCGACTTCGAGGAAGGTGCAGTGCTCAGCGAGGACTTCGATGGGGTAGCCGCGATAACGAAGGATGCCCTTGTCGCCGTCGATAAAGGTGATGGCGCTGCGGCAGGACGCAGTATTCATGAACGCGGGATCGTAGGTCATGAGCCCAAAGTCCTCAGGGCCTGTCTTGATCTTGCGCAAGTCCATGGCCTTGATGGTGCCGTTTTCTATCGGCAGGTCATAGTTTTGGGCGTTGCGATTATCGGTGATGGTGAGCGTGTTTGATGCCATATGTTGAAGCCTCCTTGTGATGCCTGTGGCCTTGGGGCCAATCGCGGGGACCTGAGCTGGGCGCAAAACTCAAGCGATCCCGGTTGCCTGGAAACTGCAGACGTTCCAAACTTCCCGGCAGCACATTGTCTGCTGTTCCGGCAAGGTGCTGCAGTGCCCTGCCTCACTCAGTCTCGTGATTGAGGTCACTCGCGGTGTGGTTGCCGACCGGCGTGTTCGCTTCCAGCGCTCCGATGAATTGCGTAATGCCACGTCATCGACCACCGCGAGACCGTGAAGGTTCATAGGTCAGTGCTGCTGACCTGCAACCCTGTGACCGGCATTAGGAATGCGCATCCGCCAGCTTTAAATGCCAGCTTTAAATATCGGAGTGGTCCGTCACGGATTGCGCGCACCGGACTGCGGTCCAGAATCCGGCGAATTGACCGCGCATTTGTGATAAATGTCACTGACAGCCGCGGTCAAAAGGGTCTTACAATAATGAGGAGGACGAAAAACTGAATACCGCAAATTGGGCCCGGTCACGTCAAGAGTGAGGACACTCGCTCCGCCGCCGCTCGACGGCAAAAGGCCGGGCCTTCTGCATTTCCCGCAGGGTTCTTAAGAATTCTTAAACAAATCCCGGGATCTGGCTAACCCATGTGAGCGAACTCTTCTTCGACTACCGCGGCCGGCCGGCTGCGTTCCGTGATCTTGAATCCGCGCCTTTTGGCTTCGCGCACAAAGGCCCTGCCCGGCACTGCCAGCTCCAACGGTATCGCGCCGGTTGGGGTGTCCTGCTTCGCCATCATCGCGGCAACGATTGAAGCGTGCCAACCCGTCATTCGTTGCATCGCGGTAAATCCGGTAGCCTCGTCGTAGTAATCAATGACCTCCACGACTGCTTCGGTGGGCTGCCCGTATTTCTTTCCTTTCGCGTGCGCCCGAACAATGCACACGTCCCGTACGTCGTCCACTCGGTCGTCAAATCGCACTTGGGGCTCGAACAAAGCATGGAAGAGCTGGCGCGGAACCACTTCCGTTCCGTTCACACGAACCGGTTTGAGTTCGAACAGCCCGAGGTCGGAGAAAGCCTTCAATTGCGCAAAAGTGCCGGGATAGCGCAACACTTTGAGTTGGTAGGTGCGCAGCTTGCCTTGAAAGCTCCAGGGCGCGGTCGAGACGCCGCCCGCGATCAGAAATGCCTCCAGTTTTCCGATTGGCGGGACATCTGCAATTTCGAATTCAGTGAAGCAGGGTGCGTGGAACAGTTTGCCATCCCGCAGGATGGTCATTCCTCCATAATACTCATTGGTCAGACCCTCGATGGCAAACGTCAGCGCATAGTTCCAAGGTGGCTGCGGCTTCAGCGGCAGGCCACCGTCGTAGAGATACACATCCTCCGGATCGCCCACCAGTTCCATGGCATAGACTGCGAGGTTATTGCCCATGCCGGGTCCCATGCCGCAGTCGGGGATTACGCGCACCCCCGCACGCCGCGCCTCCGGATCGAGCGCATGCTGCTGCCGGACGATCTCCGTGTTGCCTCCCAGATCGCAGAACGACACGCCCGTTTCAATCGCTGCCCGGGTCAGGGCGAGGTTATAGAAGTACGGTACGGCGCTCAGCGCGACGTCGTAACCCTCCAGCGCGCGGCGCGTAGCACTTTCATCGCGGACATCCAACCCGATGGCATCGGCGATTCGGTGGCGCACAAGGTCGTTCACCCTGTCCGCTGCCGCCTGCGCCCGTTCGCGATTGAAGTCGGCCAGCGTAACTTTCGAGGCCTCGCCAAAACGCGCCAGATCGTAGGCCGCGGCGATGCCTTGCCGTCCGGCTCCCAGAACCAAGTATGAGTAAGCCATAATTGCCTTTCCCTCCTGTTAGGAATTCGAAAAGACTGGAACTGATCTCACAAATAATTTTCCGGGGGCGCGACCTCTGGCCCTCCGGGGCTAAAGCCCGCTTTTTTCGCGGCGCCGAGCGGCACGGTTGAAGCCGTGCCCTTCCCAAAACCTCCCCGGAACCATTGGCGAGGTCCGTTCTACTCCGGGCTGGACTTGCCGCGGACCTTAAAGCCGATAATCAGCAGCACCAGGCCCAGTACGCCCATCGCGATGATGATGCCGAGGAACGTCGCATAGTGCCCAAACTTAATGCCAGACGGCAGGAAGAAGACAACGAGCAAATCCATCATCCAGATCCCCAGCCCAAGGAACATCAAGCTGGCGCCGGTTTCTCGTTTTTCCTCGAGGTCCATCATGGCGACGTAATCGTGAGACTCGACCGTAGTGTCCGCAACCAATATCTATTTTCAGTCTTGCTGTCTGAACCTGCCGTGATCTACATCACCTAGGGCAGTGCTTGGGCGCGGGCCACGTCTTCAACTGGCCTAACGTGCCGCAACCAACTGCCGCGCTCGCCAAGGTTCGCGCCGCTGAGGTTTGCCCGATNGAGATTCACCACGGTGAGGTCCGCCTCACGCAGCCAGGAAATGTCTCCTGCCTCCAGCATGTTTATAATCAGAAATTCGCCGCTGTCGGCGGGCGAACTGAATGCTTACGGCGTTAAGGACACTCCTTTAAGGACACTCATTGGCACTCGACGAAAACATCTATGAAATCCGGCGCGAGAAGCTGAAAAAGATTGAGGCTCTCGGGCATCCGGCTTATCCGCGGAAGTACAACTACAGCCACACCGTGGCGCAGATTCTGGCCGAGTACGGCGGGCAGACGACGGAGGAACTGGAATCTCCGCGGGTGACGGTGCGGGTTGCGGGACGCATCATGGCGATCCGGCTGATGGGCAAAGCCGGGTTCGCGCACTTGCAGCAGGACGGGCAGCGGCTGCAAATCTACGTCAAGAAAGACGCGATCGGCGATGCCGGCTACGAACTGTGGAAACTGCTTGACCTGGGCGATCACATCGGGGTTCGCGGATATCTGTTTCGCACGCGCACGGGCGAGCTGAGCATTCATGCCGAGGAACTGACGTTTTTGGCGAAGGACCTGCTGCCGTTGCCGGAAAAATTTCACGGACTGACCGACGTTGANTTGCGCTACCGNCAACGCTACGTGGATCTGGTAATGAATCCGGAAGTGCGCGAAGTGTTTTTGAAGCGCAGCAAGCTGGTGCAATCTCTGCGGCGGTATTTCGATGGACAGGGATTCATGGAAGTCGAGACGCCGATGATGCAGCCGATTGCGGGCGGGGCGGTGGCGCGTCCGTTCAAGACGCATCACAACACGCTGGATATGGATCTGTTTCTGCGCATCGCGCCGGAACTTTATTTGAAACGGCTGACGGTCGGAGGATTCGATCGCGTGTACGAGATCAACCGCAACTTCCGCAACGAGGGTCTGGGGTGGAGATGGAATCCTGAGTTTACGATGCTCGAGGCGTATCAGGCGTACACGGATTATCTCGGCATTCTCGACACGACGCAGGGCGCGATCGAGCAGGCCGTGAAAGAAGTGACGGGCGGGACGAAGACGAAGTGGGGCGAACACGAGATTGACTGGTCGCACGCGAACTGGCGGCGGATGACGATGCGGGAGGCGATCGTGCGCTTCTGGCCGGAGAAAGCGGGCGCCAAGCCCGAGCGCAACGACTTCGCGGCGCGCGAGCCGGTCGAGGCGCTGGTGGAGCGAGTGCGCGGCGCGGGGATTAGTTTGAGCTACGATGCGGCGGCGCCGGTGGGCAAGGCGATCGCGAATCTGTTTGAGGCGATAGCGGAAGAACACTTGATGCAGCCGACGATCATCTACGAATTTCCCACCGCAGTCTCGCCGCTGTCGAAGCAGAAGCCGGACGAGCCGGACTGGACTGAGCGCTTCGAGATATTCGCTGGGAAAATGGAAATCGCCAACGGCTTCAGCGAACTGAACGATCCCGAAGATCAGCGGCAAAGATTCGAGTCGCAGTTAAAAGAACGCGAGCGCGGCGACGAAGAAGCTCACCAGATGGACGAATCCTATATCCGAGCGCTGAGTTATGGCATGCCTCCGGCGGGCGGGGTCGGCTTGGGAGTGGACAGGCTGGCGATGCTGTTCACCGATTCGCATACGATTCGGGATGTGATTCTGTTTCCGTTGCTGCGGCCGGAGAAACATCTAACCGCAGAGGACGCGGAGAGCGCGGAGAAAGAATAGGGCGTGGGTTTCTGCTATTTCCGAGTACCTGAACGATCACTTGTAGTCCTGGCTTCGGTCACTCATTCTGAAGTCAGGTTGAACTTGGTCAGGGCGGCGCTGCCGTAATGGCCACTTCGGACGTTGGGTCGGCAGCGCTTTGCTCTTGGGTAACTATTGTGAAACGGCTGCCGAGCTGCGCTCGGCTTGGACGGGCGAGGGCGCCCGTCCCCACACGAGCGGCTAGTCGGCTGCGCTTCCGGACTTCTTTCCTGCGCTCTTTTCTCCGGTTTTGGCTGCGTCCTTGGCTGCGCCTTTTTCGGGACCGAAGTTTTTGGTCAGGTAATTCAGAAAGGCGTTGCGATCAGAGTCAGGGATGACGGCGCCCAAGCCTTCCATTTTTTCGAGTTGGTCGGACCACTGCTGGCGGGTCATGTGTTGCTCGGTGATGCGGGTGGTGTTATGGCACAAAGTGCAGGCGGCCTTCACTTTGGCTTGCATGGGTCCGGGCGGAAGCGGCTTGCCTGGCGTGCTCGGCGCTTGCGCGCTCGCCAGAATGATGGATGCGAACACAAAGATTGCCGGACAAACTCGTTGGAACAAGCAGGAATCCCCAGACTCAGTTCTCAGTTCTCAGTTCTCAGTTCTCAGTTCTCAGTTCTCAGTTCTCAGTTCTCAGTTCTCAGTTCTCAGTTCTCAAAAATTCGATAACTTTGTGCCGCAGGACGATGCTATTTCTTTGCTTTTATTCTCGATTGTGGTTCGGCTTGGGTTCTTGGAGCGACGTAGGCCGGTTGGGGGATGACAAACTTGGGTGGAGCGGGCAAGAAGCAGGTCCTTCGCTTCGCTCAGATGACAATTTCATGGACGATGACAAAATTGAGTGATGCCGCGGCGCTAGCGTTGGTCGAGCAGGTGGATCGTTTCCAGGATCGTATTGCCAACGATTTCGAGGCTCTTGGGGCTGAGCTTGTCCATGGTGTCTTGCGCGGTGTGATGGAAGACGTTGTTGTAGCCGTAATCGAGGTCGATGACGTCGGCGCTGGGGACGCCGCGCTTTACGAAGGGGATGTGATCGTCTTCGAACGGGCCCTGACGGGCGTAGAAGTGGGACTGGTAGCCTCCGCGCTCGGCCGCGGCGTAGATGAGGTCGAGCAGCCAGGGAGCGCTGTTGGTGTCGCGGTCGATATTGAGGTCGGCGTCGCCAATCATGTCCATGACCATGAGCGCTTTGATCTTCTTGAGGGTGCCGTCCTTTTCCCATTTTTCGGCGAGATGGCGCGTGCCGTAAAGGCTGTCGGTGTCGGACCACTTCTGCACGGCTTCTTCGCCGTCGGTCCAGACTAGCCAGACGCTGTAGCCAGCGCGCTTTTTGCCGCGCAACTGGTTGGCATATTCGAGCAGGATGGCGGTGGAAGACCCGCCGTCGTTGGCGCCGACGTATCCGGTATTGCGCAGCGGATAGTTGGTGTCGTAGTGGCCGAGGATGACGATGATGCCGTCTTTTGAGCCGGGAAATTTGGCGATGATGTTGCGGACCGGGAACTTCCCTTCTACGGTGTCGGCGGAAAAGGCATCCTCTTCGACTTGATCGCCTTTGAGGTGGTCGACGATGTAGCGTTCGAGTTTCTTGTGATTCTCGCTGCCCATATAGCGCGGGCCGAAGGCGGTGACCTCGCGGGTGTACTGGAAGGCGCGTTTGGAATCGATGTGCGGAAGCGGGGCGGAGTCGGTTGGCGCGCCTTCGGGCGGAGCTGGCGCCGTCGCGGTGGATTCGGATCTTGGGGCTGCGCTGGCGGTGGCGTCGGTTCCTTTGGCGCAGGCTACCGTGTTTGCCAACGCAATGGCCAGGAGTAGCTGCCGACAAATTCTTAACCACAAAGGGCACAGGGGGGCACAGGGAACGGCTTGACGAACTCCTTTTGTGTTTGCCGGTGTCATGGTTTTCCCTGTGATCCTCTGTTGTGTCCTCTGTGGTTAGGAGCTCTTCTCCGCGCGTTTCTTGCGCTGGCTGGGATGCACGAGCCAGGCGATGGCGATGCTCAGAATATACAACGCGACCATGGGTGCGGCGAAGATGCACATGTTCAGGATATCGGTGGTGGGGGTGACGATGGCGGCGATGATGAAGATTACGAGGATGGAATAGCGGAGATTGCGCCACATCCAGCCGGCGCTNACGAGGCCCATGAGCGCCAGGAAAAATACCAGGATCGGCATTTCGAAAATTACGCCCAGGCCGACGATGATGGTCAGGAACAGAGAACTGTACTCGCTGAGCGTGATCATCGGCTGGAAGGCTTTGCCGTAGCCGATCAGGAATACGAGCGCCGCAGGAAGGACGAGCTTGTAACCGAAGTATCCGCCGGCCAGGAACAGGACTACAGTCGAAACCATGAAGGGCATGACGTAGCGTTTTTCGTTGCGGTAGAGACCGGGNGAAATGAAGCACCAGAGCTGGTAGAGCACGAAGGGCGAGGCGACGAACAAACCGGCCATGCCTCCGACTTTGAGATACAGATTGAAAGGCTCGGTGGGATTAAGGTAGACAAGTTTTGCGGAGAGGCCATTGTGTTGGAGCGCATCCATGATGGGACGCTGCATGATTTCGTAGATATTCTCGGCGTATCCCCAACAGGCGAAGAAACCGACGGCGATGGCGATGACGGAATAAATAATTCGCTTGCGCAACTCCTCGAGATGATCAAGGAAGCCCATGGTGGGCATTTGTTCCTTGGCTTCGTTCACGGGTGAGGAGGCNGCCGCTTCAGGCATCGGGCGCTACTTTCGGAGTGGGAGCAGGCTCGGGAGACGGGGCAAGCCCCGTCTCTGCGGCGGCGGCAGTTTCACCGGCGACGGCTTCGGCAGCTTCCAGTTTTTCGGCGGGCGGGGGATTGAAGATGCGATTGGCTAGCGACCCGACCGGGGCCTGCAGCGGCGGCAGGATCTGCTGCCGGGGAGTGACGCTGCTCTCGAGGGAATTGATTTCGGACTCGATCTGGGAGCGGAATTCGTTGGACGCGCGCCTGAACTCGTTCAGGAAGCGCGCGACCTGGCGGCCGATCTCCGGCATTTTCTTGGGGCCGAAGAGGATCAGCGCCAGAAAAAACAGGAAGATCATCTCGCCGGAGAAGCCGAAATTCATGCCTCTATCATAATGCGGGATGGGTGAAACAGGAAACTCGCGAAGTTGGTTCGGGCGAAACATTTGCAAAGCGGAAGCGCGTCGTTTCGGCGCCCAGCCGCTAAAGGGGCTCACGATGACGGCGGNTTTCGGCACCGCTGACGCGATGCCCTGATACGAAACATCCCGCTGCCGCAAGCTGCGAANGGCATGGCTTGCCCAGGCTGGCAAACAGCAGGTCCTTCGCTTCGCTCAGGATGACAACTCGTATGCTCAGGATGACAAACTTAGAACCTTTGCTATTTTCATCTGAAGGTGTAGCCGATGGAGAGGCCGTAGCGCGTGACACGCGCGGAGCTGAAGTTCAAGTTGTTGTTGACGAGGTAGAGTTTCGCCTCGGGACGGACGAAGAAGCCGCCCTTGGGATAGAACTTGATGCCGGCGCCGAAGTCTCCCATGAAGTGTTTGTCGCTCGAGTAGTTGGTGTTGTAGCCGTTGCCGCATTGCTGACAGTAGATACGGGTGTCCAGCGCGCCGATGCCGCCGACCAGCTCAAGATAGGTGTGGCTGGCGAGCTTGGGCGAGTAAACGGCGTTGAAGTCAAAAAAGATTGGACGAAACGGAAGGGTGGGGTCGCCGCCGTAATTGCCCTGGTTTGCCTTCCAGTAGATTTCGCTCCCGATACCTAGATTGTGGAAGAAGAGCACGTCCCCGCTAAAGCCCGGATAGGTGCCGCCGGTGAGGGAGACGGGCTGGTGATTCCCGCTCGCTGCGCTGGCTCCCGGGGCATCCACCGTGCTGATGCCGAAAGCGAGGTCAACTTTCTGAGCCTGCGCGAAACTCGAGAACGCTGCCAGGGCAGCGCAGGCAAACGTCAAGAGGGTGGCAATACGCAATGTCTGTTTCAATCGAAACCTCCGGTGCGGTATTTGCGTTTAACAGGTTGGATGCAGGCGAAGAGCGCGACGCTGCCGGGCGGAGGGAGATTTACAAGAATTTACGGTGGGCCGGAAGACCATGAACGGCTGGGTGTTATCACGCTAACTTTCGCGCAGCGGAAGCGATGTCGATGCCAGCCCCTAAAGGGGCGCTTGATTTCTCGTAGAGACGCGGCTTGCCGCGTCTCCCCAGACGGGGCAAGCCCCGTCTCTACAGACAGTAAAACTTATAAGAAACTTTCTAGTACGCCAGCAGGATGCGCAGGTCGCGAAGATTATTTCCGGTGGGTCCGGTGATGACGGCGTCTCCCAACGCGTCAAATAGAGGATAGGCGTTGAAGGTGGAGAGCGCTTGCGGGATACAGCCCACGTCCCGAAAATCGCGAGACGTGGGGCCCCCTTCGAGTCTACCCGCCCGATCAACGGTGGTGCCATCGACTACGGCGCCGGCGGCAGGACTGTTGCCGTCGATGCCGTCGGTGCCGGCGCTGAGCACGGTAATGTCGTGTCCCGATATGGGTTCGGCGCAGGCGAGGGCGAACTGCTGGTTGCGCCCGCCGGTGCCGCCGTTGCGGACGGTCACGGTCACCTCACCGCCGGAGAGCAGGCAGACGCGCGACACTTTGCTGCGCAGTTCGCGCAGGCGATTGAGCAGATAGGCGGCGGCTTTGTCGTAGGGCCAGTCGTCGCAGGAGTTATCGACTTCGACGGCGAAACCGGCGCGGGTGGCGGCTACGGCAGCTTCATCGATGGCGACTTGGTTCGAGAGCACGGTCCACCAGCGCGCGCGGACGAAAGCGGGGTCGTCGGACTTGGGCGTCTCGTCGAGGGCGTGCTGACGGAAGAGATTGGCAACGGAGTTAGGGAACTGATTGAGAAGGTTGTATTTGGCGGCGATGCGTTCGCAGTCATGGATGGAAGTGGAATCGGGCATGGTGGGGCCGGAGGCGAGCGCGTCGGGCGTATTGTCGGGCACGTCGGAGACAAGAATCGAAACCTGCTGGGCGGGATAGGCTGCCTGGGCGAGGCGTCCGCCCTTCACGGCGGAGAGATGTTTGCGGATGGCGTTGATCTCGGCGATGGGCGCGCCGGAATGCACGAGCGTGCGGTAGGTGGCGGCGAGGTCGGGCAGCGAAATTTCATCGTCTACGGGCTTTTCGACGATGGCAGAACCGCCGCCGGAAATCATAAAGATAGCGAGCGAAGCGGAGTCGAGAGCAGTCAACGAGTTGAGGATGGCGCCGGCGGCGCGGATGGATTCGGCGGTGGGAGTGGGATGTCCTCCGCGAAAATAGCGGAAGCCGCGCACCAGATTGGCGGGTTCGACCGACGATGCGACGATGCCTTCGAGGCTGCTGCCGACTTGGGCTTCGAGTGCGGCGGCCATGGTGTGCGCGGCCTTTCCGATCGAAACGACGAAGACGCGATTGTAGGTGTCCAGATCGTGCAGATCGTCCCCGATGCGCAGGACGCGGCGCTCGCAGTGCACGTTGCGGGCGAAGGCGCTTTCGATGGAGGCGTTGCCGATCGCGGAGGTGAAGATCTCGCGGGCGAGGTCGCGCATGCGAGCAAACTGCTGCACGCGTTCTGGAGCGATCTCCGACATGTTGGAAGATTATAGAGAACGGCAATATAATCCGCGGCATGCCAGCGAAGACCAAAGTCGCCGACAAGAAACGAGAGTTCGAGCTTGCCTTTCAGGGTCTGCGAAAGATTCTGAAGCCCTACGACAAGAAGCTGCGGGTGCTCAAAGACGGCCCGGGCGGCTACATGAGTGAGTCGAAGTCGATTCGGTATCTGGGGAAGCCGGTGATGTTTGCGGCCATCACGAGCAAGAGCTACGTGGCGTTTCATCTTTTCCCGGTGTACATGTTTCCGGATCTATTGAAGGGAATTTCTCCGGAACTGAAGAAGCGCATGCAGGGCAAGACGTGCTGGAATTTCAAGAAGGCGGAGGAACCGCTGTTCGCGGAATTGGGAGGACTCGTGGACGCGAGCTTCCAGCGGTTTGCGGAGGTTGGCGAACGCGACCTGAGCCGCGAGGACGCCCAGGCGCTGTGGGGCAAATCGAAAAGCAAGAAGAATTGAAGTTCAGCGCGTGGCAGTAATCTCTTTCACCCACGCTTCAATCGTTTCGCGCAGCTCGCGTAAGCGGCCTTCGAAGAAGTGATCTCCGGCTTCGATGCGGACTAGCTTCTTGGGGTCGGCGAAGGTGTTGACAAGCGCTTCGAGTTTTCCGGCAGGGCCGAATTGATCGCGCGATCCGCTGACGAAGAGTTTGGGCTTGGCGCACGTGCGCAGGAATTCGAAATCGTAGATGCGGTCTTCGACGGGGATGGCGGGCAGGCCGAGGGCAATGAGCGCGCGTACTCGGTCGTCCGAATACGCGGCGCGCAATCCGACGGCGGCGCCGAAGGAAAAACCGGCGAAGACGATGGGGAGCGTGAACTCGCGTTCGAGCCAGTCGAGGGCGGCGCGCACGTCTTCGACTTCGCCGATGCCGTTGGCGTGTTCGCCTTCGCTCAGACCGGTGCCGCGGAAGTTGAAGCGGAGCACGGGGAATCCAAAGTTGTTGAGCGCTTTCATGGCGTGGAAGACGACTTTGTTGTGCAGCGTTCCGCCGTAGAGCGGATGCGGATGGCAGACCACGGCGACGTGGGTCGCTTTGGGCGATCCGGCGTTAAGCAAAGCTTCCAGACGTCCGGCGGGTCCGGCGAGGAAGAGGGAGCGGATTGTGGAAGTCTCGGGCGGCACGGGATCAGAGTACAACAGTGGGCAGTGGAGCGACGGGCGTCTCGCCCGTCCAGTATGACGGTGGCCGGGCGAGGACGCCCGGCGCTCCACCGGTAATCTGTTACGCTTTTCCTGCATGGAACTGTTTGCGCTTACCCGCCGTCTGATCGATATCGAATCCATCACTCCAAATGAATGTGTGGTGGGAGATTTCCTTTGCGACGAGCTGCGGCGGCGCGGCTTCGAAGCTCGGAAAATGTTGGTCGAGGGCGCGCGCGCGAACGTGCTGGCTACGTGGCCGGGTCATGCTCGTCCGGAGATTGTTTTCTCCACGCACATGGATACGGTGCCGCCGTTCATTGCCTCGTCCGAAGATGACGGGCGCATTTACGGGCGCGGAGCGTGCGACGCGAAGGGGATTATTGCGGCCCAGATTCTGGCGGCGGAGAAGCTGTGTGGGGCGGGCGTTTTCGCCGGGCTGCTGTTTCTGGTGGGCGAGGAGCGGGACTCGATCGGCGCGAAGACGGCCAACCGGCAGCCGATGGGCGCCCGCTTCATGATCAACGGCGAGCCGACCGAAAACAAACTGGCGCTGGCGAGCAAGGGTGCTCTGCACGTGGAGCTGGTGGCGCGCGGCAAGATGGCGCACTCGGCGTATCCCGAACTGGGCGAGTCGGCAATCGACAAGCTGGTGGAAGCGCTGCACCGTTTGCACGCGATGAAACTTCCCGAAGATGCCGAGGTGGGCCCATGCACGAAGAACGTGGGCTCAATTCAGGGCGGGCGCGCGCCGAATGTCATTTCCGATTTTGCCAAGGCCGATCTTTTCTATCGCCTGGTGGGCCCGGCGGACGCACTGCGCCGCGAGATTACGGAGGCCATCGGCGAACTGGCGGAGGTTCGCTTCACCCGCGAGACTCCGTTCGTGCGGCTGCGNANGTTGGACGGTTTGCCGACCATGGTCGCGGCTTTCACCACCGATATTCCGTCGCTTGCAAATTGGGGCGAGCCGCTGCTGCTGGGACCAGGCTCGATTCACGTGGCGCACACGGAGGGCGAATTTGTGGAGAAGAAGCAGCTAACGGAAGCGGTGGAGATTTATTGTTCGATGGCGAAGAGGCTCGGTTCCTAGCTGTTTGGACGGTTTAGCCTGGCATCCTCGGCGCCGGTTTGGCCATCTATTTGGAGTAATGTTTTTTCGAGTAATCTTAATTGCGTGATCTTCAATTAAGGTAGTCTTTAAATTAGAGCGTGTTTCATAAATCGGTTTTGGGTAGGGCACGGCTTCAGCCGTGCCGTTCAGGGTCTGACAGAATGCGGGCTTTAGCCCCTGAGGGACATGCCTTCCGAGCGGAAAGGCATTTATGAAACAGTCCTAGGATAATCCCGGATTTGGTTCTCTTGCGCCACCGATGGCCTCCAATCAGGAAGAAGAAGTATTAGGGAAAGCGTACGACGGCCGGCTGATGCGGCGGCTGCTTACGTATCTGCGTCCGTACAAGTGGCACGTGGTGGTGGCGCTCGGGGCGATCATCCTGAAGTCGGGAGCGGACGTGCTGGGGCCGTTCCTCACCAAGATCGCCATCGATAAATATTTGGCGAAATCGCCGAACTCGCATTCCTGGATTGGCGACCGGCTGAGCGACGCACCGCTCACCGGCATTGCGCAGATTGGCGGGCTGTACGTCGGGATTCTTATCCTCACTTTCGCGCTTGAGTTCGTCCAGACTTACTTGATGCAGTGGACCGGGCAGAAGGTGATGTTCGATCTGCGGCGGCAGATTTTCCGCCACTTGCAGCATATCCACGTCGCGTTTTTCGACAAGAACCCGGTGGGCCGTCTGGTGACGCGCGTTACCACCGACGTCGATGCGCTGAATGAAATGTTCACGGCGGGCGTGGTCTCCATTTTTGAAGACGTCTTCGTGCTGGCCGGCATTATCGCGATCATGATGAAGATGAACTGGAAGCTGGCGCTCATTACCTTCGCCGTGCTTCCGCTGATCGTGTACGCGACCAAGATTTTCCGCGACAAGGTGCGCGATTCCTACCGGCGCATCCGCACGGCGATTGCCCGGATCAACTCTTACTTGCAGGAAGCCGTCTCGGGGATGCTGGTCTTGCAGCTTTTTAATCGCGAGAAGCGCGCCTTCAATAAATTTTCCGACATCAACGCCTCGCACATGGAGGCATTCAAAGACGCAATTTTGGCATACGCGGTGTACTACCCCGTGGTCGAAGTGATGTCGGCGATTGCCATCGCCAGCATTATCTGGTTCGGCGGCGGGGACGTGATCCGGGGCGTGGCGACGATTGGCGTGCTGGTCGCGTTCATGCAGTACGCGCAGCGGTTTTTCCGTCCGATTCAGGACCTGAGCGAGAAGTACAACATTCTGCAGTCGGCGATGGCGGCGGGAGAGCGCGTGTTCAAGTTGCTGGATACGAAGATTGAGGTAACCTCGCCGGCGATCACGAAACAACCGCAGGGGCCGGGGCGGATTGAGTTTGACCATGTGTGGTTTGCGTACAACGCTGGTGGAGGGACGGGCGTCCTCGCCCGTCCGGAGGGCTTAGCGGGACGGGCGAGGACGCCCGTCTCTCCACTGACCACAGAGCCCGACTGGGTTTTGCGCGACGTAAATTTCGTGCTTGAACCGGGCGAGACAGTCGCCGTCGTCGGCCACACCGGGGCGGGCAAGACTACGCTGATCTCGCTGCTGATGCGCTTCTACGACGTGCAGCGGGGTGCGATTCGCATCGACGGCGTCGACATCAAGGAGATGGATCTCGACGATCTGCGCAGCCGCTTCGGCGTCGTCTTGCAGGATCCTTTTCTATTCAGCGGCACGGTTGCGGGCAATATCCGTCTGGGGACAGCGCGCATTCAAGACCAGGACGTGGAGCAGGCGGCGGAGGACGTCAACCTCGCCGACTTCATCCGAACCTTGCCGGGAGGATTCAAAGAGGAAGTGCGCGAACGCGGCTCGACGCTCTCGACCGGACAGAAGCAGCTGATCAGTTTCGCGCGCGCGCTAGCGCACAATCCGAAGATTCTGATTCTCGATGAGGCGACTTCGAGCGTCGATACCGAGACCGAGTTCCGGGTGCGCGACGCGCTCAACCGCATGGTGGAAGGGCGGACGGCGCTGATCATCGCGCACCGGCTCTCCACCATCCAGCGCGCCGACAAGATCATCGTGATGCACAAAGGCCAGGTGCGCGAAATGGGATCGCACCAGCAACTGCTGGCCCAGCGCGGGATTTACTGGAAGCTGTATCAGCTGCAATATAAGGATCAGGAGATCAGTGTGGCGCGGGCGCCTTCGCCCGCGAACGCGGACGACTGAACACCGCTCCGTCCAGCCCGTTACAATGTGTCCCGTGCAAGTTCTCATCTCGGCTGGTGAAGCCTCGGGTGAAATGTATGGCGCGCAGTTGATTGAAGCGCTGCGGCGGGCTGCGGAGCTTCGCTCCGCTGGACGGCCGGGGGCGGCCGTCCCTACGCAAGCGTGGCAGCTTGAATTCTTTGGGGCGGGCGGGGAGCGGATGCGCGCTGCTGGATGCGAAATTGTTGTCGACGCGAAAGACCTGGCGGTCGTCGGCATCACTGAGGTTCTGAACCGTCTGCCGAAGATTCTTGGGCTCTATCGGAAATTGATTCGCGCGACCGATGAGAAGCGTCCGGCGCTGGCCGTCGTCATCGACGCTCCGGCCTTCAACTGGCGCGTGGCGCGGCAGATGCGCAGGCGCGGGATTCCTGTCGTTTACTACGTTTGCCCGCAGTTCTGGGCGTGGCGGCAGGGACGCGTCAAGCTGCTGGGCAAGTACGTCAACAAAGCGCTGGTCATTTTTCCCTTCGAAGAAAAGTTCTATCGCGATCGTGGCGTGGACGCGACGTTTGTCGGCCATCCGCTTGCCGATCTGCCCGCGCCTGCAATTACTCGCGAAGCTTATGCGGCCGAGAACCAGCTCGATGCCGCGAAACCATGGATCACGCTGATGCCGGGCAGCCGCCGCAAAGAAGTGGGCATGAACCTGCCGACGATTCTCGATGCGGCGGATCGCCTGGGCAGCGGTTATGAATTCCTGCTGCCGGTGGCGCGCACGCTGGACGCGGCGTTTCTCAAGGAATTGATCGCGGCGCCGACAGAGACGCGGCAAGCCGTGTCTCTACAGGGGAATATTCACTTGGTGCGCGAGGCTTTGCCTGCGCTCTACCACTCCCGCGCGGGGATTGTTGCCAGCGGGACGGCTACGGTCGAAGCGGCCATCATGGGCACTCCGTTTGTGATGGTGTACCGCGTTTCTGCGCTCACCTACGCGCTGGGCAAACCGCGCGTGAAAGTTCCTTACTTTGCGATGGTCAACCTGATTGCGGAGGAGGAGGTCGTCCCCGAACTGGTGCAGCACAAGTTCACGGCGGAAAACATCGTCACCGAGATGAATAAGATCATCCCCGACGGCGAGCCGCGGGCGCGCATGGTGCGGCGTTTAGCGGCGGTGAAGGCTCGACTGAAGCTGGGGAGCAGCGGCGGCGCCCATCCTTCGGAAACGGCGGCGGAGATCATTTTGAAGGAGATCAGTCGAAAATGATCAGGTAAGTCAAAGGCCGCGGACAGGAGTGTCCGCGCCACAGGAAACGCAAACATATTTCGCTAACCCTTGTCGGCACAGCATCTTTTGCGGGAAAATTAACATCATACAAATTGTTGTTCTCGCCAGGAGACATTACTTGAAGCTCTGCCACTCTCGACCAGCGCGCCGGGCGCTCTGTCTAGCTGCTGTCTTTTTTCTTTGCCTGGTTGCGAACCGCCCGGCGATGGCGGCTGAGAANACCCGCCTGCGCGCGGACGACTATCAGATCGACGTCGAACTCCTGCCGCAGACTCACAAACTCACCGCGCGCGCCACNGTCAAGGTCACGGCGCTCGAAGACCTCAACGTGGCCGTGTTTCAGTTGAACAACGCGCTGCGCATTACGAAGCTCACGGACGCGAACAACAAGCCGCTCACTCCGGAACGCAACACGCAGGATTCGACCGTGCGCTTCGCGCTCAACAGCGACCTCGCAAAAAATGCCAGCACCACCTTCACCTTCGAATACGAAGGCACGCTGGAAAGCGCCGACGACAGCCCGGTTCAGGGGTTGAAGCTGGCCTACGTCGGCCCCGAGACCAGCTACCTGCTTTACTCCGGATTGTGGTTTCCGGTCGCGGGATACGGCGTCAACCGCTTTACTTCGACGATCAGCGTTACCCTCCCGGCGCACATGGTGGCGATCGGCAGCGGGAATGAGACGGCGGCGGCGGCAACTGCAACATCAAAGAAGCCCGCGACCGCGCTGGCGAATTCCAAGACCTTCACTTTCAAGTGGGACAAGCCGAGTTTTCCGGGTACGATCATTGCCGGCACCTTCCAGGAATTCAAGAGCGATGAAGCGGGCATCGAGCTGCACGTGTTCTTCAAACCCAATAAACAGACCCTGGGCACAGAGTACGCATCGACGGCGATCAAGGCGTTCACTTACTTTGTCACCCAGTATGGAGTCGCACCCTCGACGCGGTTGAAAGTCGTTGAAATCCCGGATGACACGGTGCCCTCGGCGTGGGCGCCCGAAATCGCGGCCCTTTCGAGCCGCGCGATCACGGAGAAGACCAACTACCGGCTGGTGGGCAATACGATTGCCCATCAATGGTGGGGCGTCTCGGTGAGTCCGGCGTCGAAAGACGACTGGTGGATCAGCGACGGCTTCTCGCGCTACTCCGAAGCTCGCTACGTAGAGAGCGCGGCGGGCGAAGCGGGGCTCGAGGAAATGGTGAAGGACATGTCGGTGGGCGCGCTCGCCTATGACAGCGTGCCGCTTTCAAGCGCCGACAAACTGGACTATTTTTCTCCCGAATTTCAGTCTTTGGTAACCGACAAGGGCGCCATGATCCTGCACATGCTGCGCTGGGTCGTCGGCGAGCCCAAGTATTTGAAGATCATGCGCGACTTCGCCACCAAGTACGCGGGCAAGTCCGCCGGCACCGACGATTTCCGCGAACTCAGCGAGAAAGTGTATGGCGAGAAACTTACCTGGTTCTACTCGCAGTGGATGGATTCGACCAGTGCCCCCGAGTTCAAGGCGAAGTACACATGCTACCGGCTGGGCAACAACAAAGGCTTCCGGATTGTCGGCGCGATCACCCAGGATCTTGATCTGTTCCGCATGCCGGTAAATTTGAGAATCGATACCGATGGAAGAACGGAAGAAAAACGTATTGATGTGGTGGGTACCGATTCTCCGTTTTCGGTGGAAACCTTTGGACGCCCGCGACGGATCACTGTCGATCCCGAAAACCGCGTGCTGACCAACTCCAAGGATATCAAGCTGCGTTCCTCCATCGTGCGCGGACAGGGCCTGACCCAGCAAGGCGATCTGGCGGGAGCGCTGAGCGAATTCAACAAAGCGCTCGAAGTCAACAAGAACAGTTCGCTCGCCCACTACCGGATCGCCGAAGTGTTTTTCCTGCAGAAGAATTATCAGGCGTCGGCCAACGCCTATCGATCATCGCTGAACGGCGACGGTGAGCCGCGATGGACCGAGGTTTGGAGCCACTTGCAGCTGGGCAAGATTTTCGACGTAACCGGCCAGCGCGAACGCGCCGTCAATGAATATCGCCAGGCCATCCAGACCAACGACAATACCCAGGGCGCGCTCGAGGAATGCCGCCGCTACATGCAAAAGCCTTACGAGCGGGAAAAAGGAAGCTAAGCGGAAAAAAGAGGGCCCGCACCACCAGGCGAATGGCGGTACGGGCCAGGAGGGAACGATTCAAAGCATAGAGCAGTTTCCGGATAATGTCAAGTAAGTCTATGGACTTCATCTAAGTAATGGTATCCTATTGAAAATAGGACTCTTGCGAACGCCGGCACCGGCGTTACTCACGCTTTGATCCCGTCAAATCCCTTGCGCCGCTGCTCGCTGTAGCGGTGCAAAGCATCCTCGATGATGGGATAGGCCTCTGTCGCCGGTTCGATCTCGTCCACCTCGACCGACTTGCCTTCCAGTTGTTTGTAGTCCTGAAAAAAGCGGCGCAGCATGATCAACCGGTGCGGAGGCATTTCCGCCGCTTCGCGGTAGGCGTTGAACTCCGGGTCCTCGGTGGCAATGGCGATGATCTTATGATCCTTTTTCCCCGAGTCGATCATGGTCATGAGCCCGATGGCGCGCGCGTGGATGATGGTCAGCGGCACCACGGGTTCCTGGCACAGCACCAGCACATCGAGCGGGTCGTCGTCTTCGGCCAGGGTTTGTGGAACGAAGCCATAGTTTGCGGGATAGTAAACCGCCGAGTACAAAATGCGGTCGAGTTTGATGAGGCCGCTGGTCTTGTCCAGTTCATACTTCACGCTCGAGCCAAAGGGAATCTCGATGACGGTGTTGAACTCCTGCGGAAGCTTGCTGCCGGGAGTTACATCATGCCAGGGATGGATCATGGAATCGGGCCTGCCTTTGTGGGTTCGTATATGCCGCTGAAAGGCATTGTAAATGCAGCGGGATGAGCCGGACTTGGGGCACGCGGACGGCGCCAACACGAAGGTGTACTGGAACCTGTGTATCTTGACCTGCGGTTGGCGGGCGAGGGCGCCCGCCCCACACGAGCACCGCGTCTTGACCCATAACAGGGCAGCGCGTAGAGTTTTTAAACAGGGGTGAGGTTTCCATGTCGAGCGAAACCAGCAAGTATCTGAAATTTGGTTCGGTGACCGTGTTGATTCTGCTCTCGCTCGGCTATCTTGCCTACACGGGCGTCGAGGACAGCAAGAGCTACTACGTCACCATCAAGGAATTGAACGGCATGGGGAACGAGGCTTACTCCAAGCATCTGCGTGTGGCGGGCAACGTGGTGCCGGGCTCGATCAAGCGCTCCGGAACCCGCGTGGACTTCATGTTGAAGGAAAATGATCTGACGCTGCCGGTTTCGTATACCGGGACCGAAGCTCCGCCCGACACTTTCAAGGACGACTCGCAAGCTTTGGCCGATGGCAGTTTCGGGCGCGATGGCGTCTTTCATGCCAAGCAACTACAGGCCAAGTGTGCGTCAAAGTACGCGCCGCAACCCGGGGCCACTCCGACGGCTGAGCCGGGCAAGAGCATGTCGCAGAATCAGAACGCCGGGTCGAGCGGGATGGCAAATTAACTCTAAGCAGCCTGTGGTAGAACTTGAATTGCGAGATCCAGCGCCTGAAGGCGGATTCATTCCAAAGCGTTTCGGCACGCCTGAAGGCGTGCCCTGATACGAATCTCACTTACATCACAGGCTCTTAACCCTTTGACTGAAACCGCGCCCGCGCCCGTCATCGCTGTCTCGAATCTGATCAAGCAGTTCGGCCGTTTTGCCGCTCTGCGCGGCGTCACCGCGGAATTTTCCGGCGGGAAACTCTATGCCATTCTCGGCGATAACGGCGCCGGCAAAACTACGCTGCTGCGCACTCTGGCGGGACTCAACCAGCCGTCGAGCGGCGAGGTCGCGATCCTCGGGGCGAGCAAGTTTCGCGACATCTGCCAGCAGGTGGGCTACATGGCGCATCCTTCCCTGCTCTATGACGAGATGAGCGGGATGGAGAACCTGAAATACTTTGCCCGGCTGTACGGAATCACCAGCAGCACGCGCTGCGCGGAAGTCATCCGCGCGGTCGGACTTGATCCCGATCTGGTCCGCCCCGTCGGCCAGTATTCGCAAGGCATGCGGCAGCGGATGTCGTTGGCGCGCGCGCTGCTCAACGATCCTCGAATCCTGCTGCTCGATGAGCCCTTCTCGAATGTAGACCTTCATTCCGCAACGGAAATGGTCGGCCTGCTGGCCCGTACCCGCGATCAAGGCAAAACTGTATTCATCGTCACTCACCAGGCCTCGTTGCTCGAAGGCGCGGCCGACGAGTTCGTCTGGATGGAATTCGGCAAAATTGTCGGGCGCACGCGGGAGCTGAAACGGCCGGAGAGCACACCATGAGCGCGCCCACCGGCATCACCCGCGCCACGCTGCTCAAAGACCTTCGGTTGGAGTGGAGGTCGAAGGACGCCATCAACTCCATGCTGTTTTTTTCTCTGCTGGTGGTGGTCGTGTTCAGTTTTTCGTTCGATCCGAGCGCCGAAGAATCGCGCCAGATCGCCGGCGGCCTGATCTGGGTGGCGTTCCTGTTCGCGGCGGTGGTGGCGCTCAACCAGACCTGGGCGCGCGAGATTCGCAACCAGGTGCTCGACGCCTACCGGGTATCGCCCGCTCCAGCGAACTCGCTGTTCATAGCAAAGACACTGGGCAATTTTATTTTCGTCAGCGTGCTGGAAGCGCTCATGACGCCGCTTTTCGTCGTGTTTTACCGGCTGCGGGCGCTGGGCCCGGTATGGCAACTGCTGCTGGTTGCGGCGCTCGGGACCTGGGCGCTGGTGGTGAACGGAACTTTCTTCGCAGCCATGTCCCTGCGGACGCGCAGCCGCGAGATCATGCTGCCGCTGCTGCTGTTCCCAATCTCGATCCCGGCCCTGCTCGCCATGGTGCAATCCACCACCGCTATACTGAACGGTGAGGGCGCGCGCTTCTGGATCGTGTTGCTTGCGACCTACGATCTGGTGTTTACTACGGTGTGCCTGCTCTTGTTTGAAACGGTGCTGAATGCGGAGTGAAGGTATTGCAGAGGTCAGAGGTCAGATTGCAGAGGTGAAGCCCTTTCTGGCTTTTGGTGAGGTGCCGAAGCGCTGCAACTCTTACCTCTGCAATCTGACCTCTGACCTCTGCAATGTCTCGACGATTGAATGACTCAATGAAACGCGCCTTCCCCATCCTCGGTGTGCTGACTGCGATCCTGCTGAGCTACGCTTTGTACCTGGCGCTGGTCTGGGCTCCCACCGAACGGACCATGGGCAACGTGCAGCGGATTTTCTACTACCACGTGCCTTCGGCCTGGACGGCGTTCATCCTCTTCTTCGTCAATTTCGGAGCCTCGCTCGTCTATCTGATCAAGCGCAAGCCTGCTGCCGATATCGTCGCGCTGGTCAGCGCTGAAGTCGGCGTCGTGTTCTGCACCGTCGTGCTGATCACGGGGCCGATATGGGCGCGTCCCGTCTGGGGCATCTGGTGGACGTGGGACATGCGCCTGACCTCGACGCTGGTGCTGTGGCTGATCTACGTCAGCTATCTTTTCCTGCGCCGCTTCTCTTCCGGTGGGCAGACGCCTTTGCTGGCGGCCTCCCTGGCGGTACTGGGCGCGCTGTGCGTGCCGTTCGTTTACTTCTCGATCTGGTTCTTCCGCACCCAGCACCCGCAGCCGGTCATGGGCGGAGGCGGATCCATTGATCCGCGCATGTTGCATGTGCTGCTCATCAACTGGCTGGCCTTTTCCTGCTTTGCATATCTCGTTTGCTGGTCGCGTTATCGCTTGGAAAGGCTGCAGCGCGACGTCGACCAAGCCCATGCCCTGGAATCGCTGTTGGACCCGCGCGGGAGTGTGCGATGAGCGGAAACGGATACTTGTTTGCAGCCTACGCCATCACCTGGATCATCCACATCGTTTATCTCGGAACGATTGTGTCGCGCTATTCGCGGCTGAAGCGGGAGATCGAGGGATTGAAAAAGTCAGGTCTCAGGTCTTAGGTCTTAGGTCTCAGGTCCTAGGTCTCAGGTCCTGGATTCAAGCAGGCGTTTCATCGTCAAAGTTTTTCCTGAGACACGAGACCTGCGACCTGAGACCTTTTTCTTTGCAACCATTTGCCCCTCTTCCGGCTTCTCACTATGCGGCCCATGCTGTCTACCCGGCTTGACAGCGTATCTGTTGAATGTAAAAGTATTTGTTTGGTTCAATCCCAGTGTTCTGGTGGCAGGTACGCATCCGCTTTCTAAGGGCGTCGAGCGGCAGCGGCGTTTGTGTGCCATTCTTGTTCTCACCCCACGAAATTGGGAAATCGGAGGAGCTTCGTGAATTGGAATTACCGTGTGTCGGTAGGAGGTTCGGTGAGACGTTCGGTTTCAGAGAAAAAGACAGGAAAAAAGACAGGAAATGGGATGAAGGCTGCGTTTCTGGGGGCGGCAGTGCTCGCCACTGCAGGCGTCGTGTTTTATTTTGGAACCGCGGTACATACCGCCAAAGCCAGCGGGCCAGGATCTACTGAGCAAAGATCTGCCGAACAAACATCTGCCGCCCATAAGGCGCTTCCTTCAAAGTCGCTGTCGCTGCCGCTGTTCTTCGAGCCGAACCAGGGTCAGACCGCTCCTCAGGTCAAGTTTCTCGCGCGCGGCGCGGGCTACGGTCTGTTTCTGACCGCCGACGAAGCGGTGCTGGAATTGCACCGAGCCGCCGGCACTCAACATTCAGCACTCAGCTCTCAGCGGTCAACGGTCAGCTCTCAGCGTGCTTCCAGTTCGGTGATTCGCATGCGACTGGACGGGGCTAACTCTTTGGCTCGCGTCTCCGGCGCTTCGCCTCTGCCGGGGAAGAGCAACTACTTTATTGGCAACGATCCTTCCAAGTGGCATCGTGACATTCCGCAGTTTGCCCGCGTGCAGTATCAGGCGGTTTATCCCGGCGTCGACTTGGTTTACTACGGCAATCAGGGACGCCTCGAATACGACTTCCGCGTCGCGCCGGGCGCCGACCCGAACCAGATTGCGCTGAGCTTCAACGGCCCATCCGCGCATATTGATTCCGACGATTCCGGCGATCTCATCCTCGCAACCGCCAATGGAGACGTCCGCTTCCGCGCTCCACGCATCTATCAGCCCGCCGCGCCCGAGTCAGGAAATGCGTCCGGCAATTCCGAGAAAGCGATCGCGGGAAGTTTCCGCCAGCTCGCGGACAACAAAATTGGCTTCACCATCGGAGACTACGACCACAGCCGCGAACTCGTCATCGACCCGGTCCTGAGCTATTCAACCTTCCTCGGCGGCAGCGGCACCGAGGGTCTGGTGAAAGTGGCGGTCGATTCCGGCGGCTTGATTTATGTCGTGGGCTCGACCAACTCAGCGGACTTTCCGCTGAGCACGGCGAACAACCCGAACAACCCACCGTACCAATCGCACCTGGCGGGCGCGCAGAACATCTTCATCGCGGTGATCAACACGACTCTGGTGCCGCCGCTGTACTCCGACACTCAGCAACTGGTTTACGCAACCTATCTTGGCGGCTCGGGAATTGACAGCCTGGCAGGAGTCGCGGTCGATTCGGCCTTCGGCATCTACGTTGCCGGTACGACCACTTCTCCCAACTTTCCTACCACCAGCAATGCATTCCAGACCTCAGCAACCTTTGCCGGGACCCAAACCCACGGATTCCTCAGTAAGATAAGCGCGAGCGAGACCCAGACCCCCCCCACCCTCATTTACAATCTCACTTATTCCACCTATCTCGCCGGCAATGGGACCGACCATGTCACCGGGCTCGCCATCGACGCCACCAATCGCAACGCCTACGTCACCGGCGACACCACTTCCACCAACGCCGCCAGCGACGGCTTTCCCGCGAACCCCAACGGCTATCAGATACAGTCGAACTCTCCCGGGAACCCCCAGTTTTTCGCCAGCCAGATCAACACAATCGGCAGCGGTTTCCAGAGCATGCTCTACTCCACCTACTTCGGTGGCGGATATCCAGTTGGCGCAACGGCGCTTGGCGGCGGCATTGCCGTGGACCCCACCCCGACCAACGTCAACATGTACATCACCGGCACGACCAACATGCTTCAGGTGACAGGACCGAACGGCGAGGCAGCGTTTCCGCTTCTCGATGCGCAGCAGGCCTGCCTTAACGAAGCTAGTAGAACCACGTCTTGCATCTCAAACAGCTCGACGAGCATCACCGACGGTTTCGTCGCCAAGATCAATCCCAACTATGTTGGTCAACAATCTCTCATCTACTCCACCTACATAGGCGGTAGTGGTTCCGATGTCGGCCTGGCCATCGCCGTGGACTCCTCCAGCAACGCCTACATCACAGGCTCGACCAACTCCCCCGATTGGGTTTGCAGTTGCAGTGGGTTCCAAACCACCGGTTATGGCGGAGTAAACGGCGCAAGCAACGGGTTCGTCGCCAAGATCGGCAACCTCAGCGGGTCGGTGTATCCGCTGACCTACTTTACCTATTTGGGCGGCTCCGGCCCGGACAGCGGGCAGGACATTACGGTGGATTCCGTTCAGGCCGCCCACGTGGTGGGCTCGACCGCCTCCCCGAACCTGCAATTAACCACCGACGCCCTCCAGACCTACGGCGGTCAGGGCGACGCCTTCGTCGCGCTGATTGGAACCACATTGTCGGGACGGGGCACTGGCGATTACCTGACCTATTTGGGTGGCAGCCAGTTGGATCAGGGCACCGGAATCGCACTCGATACCTATAACGCCACTTACGTCGCCGGCAACACGCTGTCCCCGAATTTTCCGGTTACCTCAACTGCCTACCAGCCACAGTTGAACGGGGGCTCGCAGGATGCCTTCGTGAGCAAGATTGGCGCCGCCAGCACACTCACCGTGACACCTACCAGTGCCAGTCCATCGCCCAACCCGGTCGCGGCCGGAACCCAAGTTGCGTTTACTTTTGACATCACCAACACCGGACCCGACAACGCGTCCTTCGTGACCTTCTACGCCGTAGTGCCTACCACCGGGCTGGCGTCAAGCGCCACCGCCAAAGTCACCAGCGGCACGGGAAACTGCACCGCGGTCCAAGGAACGACCATCGCCTGCTCTATTCCGACACTTTCTGTAGGCGCCTTGGGAGCAGTTGAAGTCGACGTGACCCCGTCCGATACCGCTACGCCCAGCCTCTCGGAAATCAGTGTCTCGGGCAGCGCCAGCGCGAACAACGGTCCCACGCAATCCTCCAACTCGCAGACGGTGCCCGTCGTCGACTTCGCGATCAGCGCCTCGCCTGCGGCGCAACAGATTACTGCTGGCAACCCCGCCTCGATGCAGGTCAACTTTTGTCCCACGAATACGAATCTGGGCTATAGCGCCACCGTCACGCCGAGCCAAACCACGTCGCCTTCGATGGTGACCGCAACCACTCCCACCTTCAGCCCCACCACGGTCACGCTTTCGGGAAGCGCTTGCGGGCCCACGACCCTGAGTATCGCTACCGTGGCCCGCCCCGTGACCACCGGCAGCCTGCTCCGCCGCGGCTCGGTCTACGCCACCTGGCTGCCCATCGGCGGCTTGAGCCTGGTCGGACTGGGTATCGGCGCTGTTCGCAAGCGTCGGCGCTGGCTGGTCGGAGTTGTCCTGGGCGTGATCGCGGTCGCGATCCTGCTGCAGTCGGGCTGTGGATCGGCCAGCACCAGCACTACCACCGCCGTCGGCACGGCGGCTGGAACATACACCATCACCATCGTCGGAGCTGCCGGAACCGGAGCGTCGCACAGCCAGCAGGTAACATTGCGGGTGAACTAAACACACCCGCTTTTTCCGATTCAAGCCACAAACCTCCCAGTTCAAGCCTCCGCCCCGGCGGAGGCTTTTTTCTTTGGACGCGCGCGGCGGAAGCTTTCCGTAAGCCATTGCAAACAATACCGATCCAGTGCTTGACAATATTTCATATTGCGATATTATCATCGCGATCTGAAATATATGACGCTGGGAGAAAAAGTTCGCTACCTCCGCGAGGTCGAAGGTTCACTCCGCGGTATGAGTCGGCCCCTCACGCAACAGGAGTTGATGAAGGGCATTCAAGCTGAGACGGGCAAGACCATCAGCCAGTCGTATCTCTCGCAGATTGAGCGCGGCAAGCGTCCGCATATGACGCAATCCTCGCGCACTTTGCTGGCGTGCTTCTTCAAGGTGCACCCCGGCTTTCTCGTCGACGACCCGGAGGGCTATCACACGGAACTGGTCTCCGCCCTGCGCACCACTGAAGGTCAGCTCGATGTCTGGCTCCTGCAAGGCTCGGAGCGTTTCGCCAGCGACCCCGAGGTGAGTGAAGTCCTGATCAAGGTCGCGCGTGACAAGGACACTCGGCGCTGCCTGCTGCTGCTCGGCGAAATCCTGAACACGCCTGGACTCGCCGACCGTCTGTTCGAAGCTCTGCGTCCGGAATTCGCGCGTGCCACCGGCGCCGCGCCCAGGAGGCGAAACCTATGACTTGGGCTGATTTTTACCTGACCTGTTTCGCCGTCGGTTTTCTGCTGAGCGCGGTTTCGTTCATCGCCGGCGGACTGCGCTGGCACTTGCACTTGCCGCACGCTGGCGGGCATGTTGGCGCCGGACACGTTGCCGCCGGACATGCGCCGGTTCCCCATGCCAACACGGGCACCGGCACAGCTGCGCATACCGGTCGCCAAGCGGCGGTGTCGCCGTTGAACTTCATCACTTTGACGGCGTTTCTCGCCTGGTTCGGAGGAACCGGCTTTTTGATTACGCGCTTCTCGAGCATATGGTTCGCGCTCGGCCTGCTGATTGCCATGGGAGCCGGATTGTTCGGCGCGGCCATCGTTTTCCTGTTCCTCACGCGCGTGCTCATTTCGCACGAGGAGAACATGGACTCCGCCGACTACGAAATGGTCGGCGTGCTGGGACGAATCTCGATGCCCATCCGAGAAAACGGCACCGGAGAAATCATTTACTCGCAGGCGGGCACACGCCGCACCTGTGGCGCGCGCAGCGAGAACGGCCACGCCCTCGAAAAAGGCGCCGAGGTTATGGTGGCTCGCTACGAGAAGGGTATCGCCTACGTCAAGCGCTGGGAGGAAATCAGTGGTGAGTAATAAACAGCGAGTGCTTGGTTGCTAGCAGCTAAAGGCCAACAGCCAGGAGCCGTCTCTATGCATCGTCGAATCTTCCATCTCGCAATCGCTTTCCTCTGGCTGGCGTTGCCGCTTGTCGCGCTCCAGTACCGGCAGGTTTGGGACCAGCTCCCTGCCCACGTGGCCACGCATTTCAACGCCGCTGGTCACGCCAACGGCTGGATGTCGCGCGACCAGGCCATCAAGTTCGCGGTGGGATTCATGGCATTTCTGCTGGCGATCTTCACTCCGCTCTTGCTCTACGTAGCTCGCAGCCGGGTGGATGCGTTTTCTTGGGCACTGCTCGGCTTTTGCGCGCTCGTTCTCGGATTCATGGTCGAAGTGAATCGGAGCATGGTGAACTACAACCTGTACGGCACACCCATGCTGCCAGCAGCTATGCTGATCGCGATCCCGATTGCGGTGATCTTGCTAGTTGCAATTTACATCGGATCCAGACGCGAACCGGCGCTGCCGTCGAGCGGGTCTTTAGCAACCGATCTTCTGGCCGAAGAAACGCATTCCGGACAGTTTGTGGCCCTCCTGGTTCTGCCGGCCATCATCGGCCCTGCCATTGCCGCCGCCCTAGTGCCCGTCCCGGCCCTGCGCCTTTCGATGGCCCTCGTCGGCCTGATCGGATTCGCCACCATCGCCGCTGCCTGGAGCGGGTTCCAGTACCGTTTTCTCCGCCACGGCGTTGAGATTCGCATTCTCGGTTTCCGCCTGCGCTCCATACCCAGGCAGCACATCCAGAGCTATGCCGCCGAATCCTGGAGCGCGTTGCGCGGCTACGGCATTCGCGGCATCGGCAACACCCGCGCCTACGTGTGGGGCAACAAGGTTGTCCACATCAAGACTTTGAACGGCGAGGTTTTCCTCGGTCACAGCGATCCGCAACGCATCGTGCGCGATCTCGACATGGTGACGGGCGTTTTGACGCGCGGTTAGACGGCCCGCGGAAACACTCGGGCTTCGTATCAGGGCATCGCTTTAGCGATGCCGAAGGTTCTTGAAATTAGACGCCCCTTTAGGGCCTGGGACAGCGGGCAACGATTTTTTCAGGAGGCGATATGTTCGGCATAGCAATGGAAATCTGGGTCATCGCGGGACTGATGGTTCTGGCCATTCTGTTCCTGATGAGCATGTTGGCCCGCTTATACCGCAAAGCGGGACCCAATGAAGCGCTGATTGTTTACGGCTTTCGCGGCACCCGCGTGGTCCAGGGACACGGCACCGTCATCTTTCCGATGGTCGAAACCTGCAAGGACCTTTCGCTCGAACTCATGTCGTTCGACGTCGCTCCGCAGCAGGACCTCTACACCAAGCAGGGCGTCGCCGTCACCGTCGAGGCCGTCGCGCAAATCAAGGTGAAGTCCGACAAAGAATCCATCCTCACCGCGGCCGAGCAGTTCCTCACCAAAAGCGATCAGGAGCGCGAAGGCCTGATTCGCCTGGTGATGGAAGGCCATCTGCGCGGCATCATCGGACAGCTCACCGTCGAAGAAATCGTCAAGCAGCCCGAAATGGTCGGCGACCGCATGCGCGCCACCTGCGCCGACGACATGAACAAGATGGGCCTCGAAGTAATTTCTTTCACCATAAAAGAGGTTCGCGACAAGAACGAATACATCACCAACATGGGCAAGCCCGACGTCGCTCGCATCAAGCGCGACGCCGACGTAGCCACCGCCGAAGCCGAGCGTGACACAGCCATCAGGCGCGCCATCGCGACTCGCGAAGCAGCGGTTGCCAAAGCGCTGGCCGATCAGGAGCGTGTGCTCGCGGAAACGCTCTCCCAGGCCAAGCAGGCCGAATCGCAGCGCGACCTCGAGGTCAAGAAAGCGCAATACCTCGAAGTCACGAAAAAGCAGCAGGCGCAGGCCGACAAGGCGTACGACATTCAAACCAACGTCATGCAGCAGCAGGTCATTACCGAAAGCGTGCGAGTGCAGCAAGTCGAAAAAGAAGGACAGGTCAAAGTCCAGGACGCCGAAATCAACCGCCGCGAGAAAGAACTGATCGCGACGGTTTTGAAAGGGGCGGAGATCGAGCGTCAGCGGATCGAAACGCTGGCCGCCGCCGAGAAGCAGCGCCTGATTGCGGAAGCCGAAGGCCATGCGTCGGCGATTCGCGCTCAGGGAGAAGCCGAGGCCGAAATCATCTTCAAGAAAGGTGAAGCCGAAGCGAAAGCCATGAACGTAAAAGCCGCAGCCTTTCAGGAGTACAACCAGGCCGCGGTCCTCGACAAGCTGCTTACGGGCTTGCCGGAAGTCGTGAAAGCTCTGGCCGCGCCGCTCGCTAACGTGGACAAGATCACCATCGTCTCCACCGGCAACGGCGACACCGCCGGACTGAACAAGATCACCGGCGACATCACGAAAATGGCAGCGCAGGTGCCGGCCCTGTTCGAAACGCTCTCCGGCATGCCGCTAGGAGAGTTATTGGGCAAGGTCCGCCAAATCGGGGATAAAGCGCCGAAGCCGGAGGAGAAGTAAGGCAGGTCGTTAGTCGTTGGTCGTTAGGAATGCAGAAACGATCCGCGAATAGCGAACGACCGACGACCATCGACTAACGACAGATTTTAGGAGGTACACCGTGCAAGAAGAACTTCACCACGCCCGATCACTCGGCCTGTCCGTCGCCCTGGGAGCCGCCATGGGCGCGGCCATCGGCGCCGCCACTGGCCACATGGGCGTCTGGATAGCCGCCGGAATCGCAGCCTACATAGCCATTTCTCTGGTAGGCGGCGCCTGGAGTAAAAGGCCGAACGACTAGCGACGAACGACCAACGACTGAATTACACGAGGTGTTTTATGGCATTACTCGAACGCGTTTCCACCTTAGTCCGGGCTAACCTCAACGACCTGATCGACAAAGCCGAGGAGCCCGAAAAGATGATCAAGCAAGTCATCCTCGACATGAACAACCAGCTTTTGCAGGTCAAAACGCAGGTTGCCATCGCCATCGCCGACCAGCACCTGCTGGAGAAAAAGAAAATCGAAAACGACGACAAAATCAAGGAATGGATGCGCAAGGCCGAACTCGCCGTCGACAAAAAGCAAGACGACCTGGCCCGCGCCGCTCTGCTTCGCGTGGAAAGCTATCGCGACCTGAGCTCGAACTTCGCGCAACAGCTCGAAGACCAGAAAGCCCAGGTCGAAAATCTGAAATCGGCCCTGCGCAATCTCGACCAGAAGCTGGCCGAGGCCAACGCCAAAGCCGATCTGCTGATCGCGCAGCACCGCCGCGCCCGCGCCGCGAATCGAGCGACCGACGCGCAGTCCGGCATGAGCGCCAACGCCAAGTCCGCCACCTTCGATCGTATGAAGAAAAAAGTGGCCCGCGAAGAAGCCATCGGCGGAGCCAAAGCCCAACTCCTGGCCGACGACGTAGAAGACCGCCTCGCCGCCCTGGAAAAGGAAGACCGCATCGAGCAGTTGTTGACCGAACTGAAGACGAAGCGCGGAGCGTAGCCGGGGCCACGTAGGGGCGGACGCCTTCGCCGGGGTCCCCAGACCGCGCGCTTTTCGCGGGCTGCGGTGGTCATCCGCCCAGCCGGGCACAGCCCGGCAGCGTCCACCGTATCGCGCCGCAACTAGCCAGATCCCTGGGAGCCGACCTCAATGCGCAAGATCTTCCATTTTGATTCTCCGACCGACCCGTACATAGCCGACGCCGCCGTCCTCTGCTGTTTCGATTACCGCATCAGCACGGCCGTGCGAAAGTTTCTGAAGAAGCAAGGCATCGAGCGCGCCGACATGATCGTCGTCGCCGGAGGCGCCAAGACCCTTGCCTCCCCGCGCAACGACTTCGAACAGGACTTCATCCTCGAACAGGTCCGCATGTCCATCCGTCTGCACCAGGCCGAGCGGGTCATGGTCATGAGCCACTCCGACTGCGCCACGTACGGCGGCCTCGCTCATTTCAAAGGAGACCGCCAAGCCGAAGCCGAACACCATCGCAGCGAACTCCTCCGCGCCGGAGAACTGCTCACCGCAAACTTCCCCGACATTTCGGTCGAGCCCTACTTCGTGAAGTTCGACGGCATCTGGGAAGTGAAAGGCGCGGACCATTTGAAGTCCGCGCCGCAGGGAAAACTCTCGGGTAGCCCCCACAAGATCGCGTAGCTGTCGGCGGGGCTTTCGCGCTCATCCAAACTCTGGAGGGCGCCCTGCCCTACCCGGAATCATCGGATTGAATCTTCCTCGGAATGCTCCTCGGTCGCGTGATCTTCCGCCTCGGCGCGTAGCAGCGCCACGGTGCGGGGAGTGGTTTCGATCGGGACCAGCTCCGGAATTTCCGGCGGGCTCGCCGCTTTCAGTTCCGAGAAACGCCGCGCGGAAACCAGGACACGGCTCTCCAGCGAGCCGACGGCGTCGTTGTAAAACTGCACCGCACCATTCAACTTCTCACCGAGATTACCGAGATGACTGGCGAAGCTGCGAAGGCGCTCATGCAGTTCTTTGCCGAGCTTACTAATCTTCTGCGCGTTTTCGGCGAGTTCCTCCTGGTCCCACCCATACGCAATCCCCTTTAGGATCGCAATGAGGGTTATTGGGGAAGCGAGGATTATGCGCTTATTCACTCCGTACTCGATTAAGTCTGGTTGTTGTGCAAGCGCGGCGCTGAAAAAGTTTTCTCCGGGTATAAACATGACTACGAATTCCGGAGCGGGCTGAAACTGTTCGAAATAGGATTTCAAACCGAGCTTTCCCATATGCGCCCGAACCTTCTGCGCGTGTTCGAGCAACTTCGCTTTCCGTACTTCATCATCGGTTGTCTGCGCCGCATCCATGTAGTCCTGCGTGGGTGTTTTTGCGTCAACCACAATGTTTTTCCCGCCTGACAGCTTCACCACCATATCTGGACGGAGCGGGCCGTCAGCGGTCTTGACCGAGACTTGTTCCTCGAAATCGCAGTGGTGCAGCATCCCTGCGATCTCGACCACCTTCCTCAACTGGATCTCTCCCCAGCGGCCACTGACCGCAGGGTCGCGCAAGGCCTTCACTAGGTTCCCCGTCTCGCCACGCAACTGGTTCTGCGTATCAATCAAGGAGCCGACTTGCGCCGTAAGACTTCCGTAGGCTTGGCTGCGCTCGTTCTCGATCTTCTGGATTTGGACGTCAACCTTAGTTAGAGATTCCTTGATCGGCGTCACCAATTCTTCCACTGCCTTCTGCCGGGCTTCCAAATCTCCCTTCGCCTCGGTTTGATATTTCTCCAGACGTGTCTGTGCCAGATGCAGGAAGGATTCGTTGTTGCTCCTTAGGGCGTCGGCAGCCAAAGCCTGGAAAGCTGGGCGCAGCTCCGCCAACGCGGAGTTCAGGAGTTGGAGCTTCTCCGCACCCGTCTTGCGCTCTTCTTTCAGCGTGGAATCGAGTCCTGCGGCTTGAGCCCTAAGGTCCGCGTTGGCGGCGTTCGCCGTTTTGAGTTCTTCTTGCACAGCAGGCAGCGTTCGCTCCAGAGTCGATACTTGCTCCCGCAGCACGGCGGATCTGGTTTGCAAAACCAGCCAGGCAACAACGCCCCCCAGCGCAGCGGAAACAATTGCCAGGGCCAGTATCGAAAGGCTAACCATGACTGGCCTCCAGTTGTTCCAGCGTACTGGCCATAGCGGCAGTAGCGGCACTGAACTTCTGGCCAAGGGAAGTACCGAGCCTTTCGAGCTGAACTGCAACTTCCGCCTTTACATCTACTTGCTCGGCTGCCGGAACGCGGCGCGGCAGAGCGGCCGAGAACCCAAGCAGGACAAGGGTTCCGACGAGCACGGTAACCAACAGTAAGGTCTCCATGGTAAGTGGCTGAGCTGAATTCTAGAGGTTAGCGTGGGAGATGGAAAGCGGAACTTTACCGGCGATCCCCGCGCCCGAACGCTACCCCAACAATTATGCTCCAGGCCCTGGTGTTTTCATTCGCGATGTTGGCGGTAAATCCTGGACCCAGCGCGGCAGTAACAACTCCGCCAGCAGCCGACATTCGCAACGACGTTCGCCATGACGTTAGCAACGAGCAGCCCACCCCCAACTCCAACTCGGCGGCCGGATCATCCTCTGGTGAGGACCCCGCNGCNGAGNACGAACTTTTGGAAGNGGCAAACAAAAGCCGCGAACTCGCCGGCGTGCCGCCGTTGCGGATGGACGAAAGTCTGCTCGACGCGGCGCGAGCGCACGCCCGGCGAATGGTTGAGAGCGAGCGTCTGGAGCATCAGTTGTCTGGTGAGCCCTCCCTGCTCGAAAGAATTGCTATGGTGAGTTCGCCGGCTGGCGGACTGAAACTGGATCGCGCCGGCGAGAACATCGCATATGCCGATAGCGGTCCCAAGGTTAACGAAGCTCTAATGCGCTCGCCTCCGCACCGCGAGAACCTGCTCGATCGCGGATTCAACATCGTGGGCATCGCGGCCGTCTGGAGCAAAGGCCGGCTATACGTGGTGCAGGATTTCGCGCACGAGGTGCCATCGTATACCGCACAGCAGAGTGGAAAATTAATTGGCCGGGTGGTCGGCGAGATGCGGCAACAGGCGGGTCTTCCGAAGCTTGTCCAACTCACGCCGCCGAAGCTTGACGAGGCCGCCTGCTCGCTGGCCCGAGAGAACCCCCCGAACGCCCACCTGTTCGCGACGGCTTACGACAATCGAAAAATTGTCACCTACACCGAGAGCCGTCCGGAAATCCTGCCGCAAGCCGTGTTGAGTATGCTGCGCGATCCGGGCGTTCGCCAGTTCGCGGTCGGCGCCTGCTACGCGCGCAATGCGGCCTATCCGACCGGGACGTATTGGGTCGCGATTCTTCTCTACTGATTCTTCTCNATTGAGATTATTTATTTGCTGANGATTCCCGCTGGCTCGCGGCGTTCGCGGGCGGGGGCGCCCGCGCCACACGAGCCGTGTGCTAACCTGCGAGAATCTGGCCCGCCCGCATGGAACCTGCTCCGCGAATCCGCATCGGGACTGCCGGCTGGTCTTACAAAGACTGGGACGGGATTCTCTATCCGCCGGAAGTGACGCGGAAGAAAGTGCATCCGGTCGAATTTCTGGCGCGATTCTTCGACGTCATCGAAATCAACACCTCGTTTTACGGACACATACGGCCGGAACTGGGGCGTCTGTGGTCGCGGAAGGCAGCGGCGGTGAATCCGAATTTTCTTTTCACCGCAAAGCTGCACCGGTCGTTCACCCATTCTCCGCTGGCGGTGATGGANCCNACTTCNGCGGCCAGCATCCGGCCGAATGACCNGGACGANCGGCTNGCCCGGGAGGGTCTGGACTCGCTGGCCGCGGAAGGNAANCTGGGCGCGCTGCTCATTCAGTTCCCCGTCTCGTTCAAGAACACCAGCCTGAACCGCGAATACCTGGAGCAGTTGCTGCGNCANTTCATCGAGTATCCGCGNGTGGTCGAAGTGCGGCACGAGAGNTGGAACCAGCCGGAAACGATCGCCGAATTCATGCGCCACAGCGTCGGTTTCTGCAACATCGACCAGCCGCTGCTGGGGCGTTCGCTCGGGCCGACCGAGCACGTCACGTCGGGCGTCGGATACGTGAGGCTGCACGGCCGCAACTACGATCACTGGTTCGACAGCGGGTTCGACGGCGATAATCGCAACGACCGTTACAACTACCTCTACAAACCCGCGGAATTGCAGAAGTGGAAGGAAAAAGTCGAGATCATCGCGCGCCAGGCCGAGACGACGTTCGTGATTGCGAACAATCACTTTCAGGCGAAGGCCGCGGTGAACGCGCTGGAGCTAAGGCATCTGCTGGACGGAAAGAAAGTCCGCGCCCCAGAGACGCTGGTGAAAAGCTATCCCGAACTGAAAGCGATGGTTGAGATCGAAGACGCGAGCGGGGATTATTCGCTGCTGGGGTGAAAGAAAACGGGTGCCCCGTCCAAGCTTGGCTTGGGCGGGGTCTTTCGCTGCCGACACTTCCCAGCACCTTATCGAAGAGCGGACACTCCGGTTCAGAACTCGTACCGCAATGCGAATGCATGACGCGTGGCTGCGTCAGCAGGCTCGTGTAGGCTCCGAAATTCGTCGACTGCTGCGCCAGCGACGTCAGCAGCGCCGACGATCCCACCGACTGAGCATTGAAGCGTGTGAGGTTCGGCACGTTAAAAACATCCCACCGGAATTGCACGCTGTGAGTTTCCCGGTAGGGCATCTTCCAGTTCTTGTATAGACTCATATCCCAATCGGCGTAACCGTTCCCACGCAGGACGTTGCGCGAGCCGACCCCGCCTGGAAGGGGCAATGTGAAGTCCTGCTGTGCCGTCGCTGGATCCGCAAAAAGGTCGACGCGGCCGGCTCTCTTGTAGGTGCCGATTTGGGGTTTCGCCGTCATCTGCGCGACCCCGGTGAGGAACCAGTCTGTCGGCCAGCGTTGGCCACCGTCAATACTGAACGGGAACCCGCTGGTCCATCGAGCCACTCCGGAGGTCTGCCAGCCCCCGATGAACGCGTCCAACACTCCATGGGCGTTGCCAGCCAGTGCCCGGCCTCTGCCTACGGGCAACTCGGCAATCCAGTTGAGGTTGAACTGGTGAGTCGTATCAAAGTCGGAAACGGCGCGGGCCAGATTCGGAGAAAACGCATTGGCCAGGCGCGTTCCCACCAGGCCGATGTTCTGGTAGCCATACACCGAGAATCCGACACGCGACGCAGCCGATGTGACGTCAATGGATTTCGACCATGTGTAGTTGAAATCAAACTGAAATCCGTGGCTGACTTGTTTCCGCATGTTCAATTGCAGCGCGTGGTAGCTGGAATTGCCCATCGAACTCCATCCATACGTGGAAAAGGCCTGGTTGTTGAGGAACTGGCCGGAGCCGGTACCCAGCAGGCCCGGGGGGCCCTTGAAGAAGTAAGACCCTGTGTTGGCGTTGTCG